>Ga0325410_1003408_pt1 | contig 17946 bp, 10 predicted proteins | sample PopdelMetagenome_16_FD_206182 | JGI IMG/M metagenome (GOLD analysis project Ga0325410, IMG submission 206182) | Populus deltoides microbial communities from Bellville, Georgia, United States - Xylem-PdIQD-R3 | ecosystem: Host-associated > Plants > Phyllosphere > Stem > Wood/Secondary xylem... | reverse complement strand
CTTAAAAAATTATACATGTTGTATTATTTCCTATAATTAGGGTTACTATCTTGCATGATGATGGAAACCTATTGGTCATAAGGAGTGAATACTTTATGTGTATTCAATCTGGCTATTTGACTTTTCACTATAATGATACTTTTATTACTGAGTCATATTATCCTAATAAGTTCAATAGATAATTTAGATATTTTTCCAACAAGTTCCTTATGATTTCATAAGGAGAACTTAGATTCTAACTTTGGAAGATGTGTATCAACTTTGACATAACTTTACCAAACTCAACACTTATTCTCAGTGCAAGCTTCCTTTGCCCTCAAGTGTTGGGCTTTATTTGGTGACTAAATGCTACATGAACTGATGGGCCTTAAAATGGTCTAAAGTTTGTCTTCAAATGATGAAAATCACATTACCAGAAATTTGCTAAATAGCAACAGATTTACCGACGGAATATTTCTGTTGGTAATTTGAGGTCGAAATTATCGACGAAAACTTTTCTGTTCGTAATTCAGTTGGTAACTACCGACGGAAATTTAAAAAAAAAACGAGTCGCTGACGTGGAGGTTTTGGCGGGGTTATTGTTACCGACGGATTCAAAACGACAGCCCGTATGGTAACGTGACCAGTTCGCCGTTTAAAATACCGACGGAATCACCGAGGGATTCGAAATGCCAGATCCGTATGGTGACGTGTCGCTTTTTACGTCAAAATCACCAACGACATCACCGACGAAAAAGCCGTCGGTGAAATCGTCGGAAAAAGTTAATATATGTCTTCTCTACCGACCCTCTCCTCCCCTATTTCTCCTTCTTCTTCCTAATCCCAACTCTCCCCATCTGCAAACAACCAGCCCCCCTCCTCCCCCCCAAACAAAAATCTCCCTCATCTCACCACAACAAGTTATATTTCTTAAAGTTTTGTGGTCACAGCATCCGTGTTCTGATTTACCGACGGATTTTATCAATTTTTGTAAGTAATTCTATCTTTTTAAATTTTAACATTTAATTAAATGTCAATTTTATTGTTTTTTAGTATATGTATTTTGTTAGTAGATGTACATGCATGTTTTATTGTTATTTCTCAAACAAACTTGTAGTATATGATATAAATGTATAATTCTATACCTGTTATGGTTAATTTGTTTTAGATTTTGTAAGATTGTATTTGTTTGTAAATTGTTAAAACTTTATCGAACTATTGAATTACATGTGCTATTTTGAAATAATTAATAGCTTGTTTAATGGGTTCGTTTAAAGTTTTATCAATGGTATTGCGGAGTGGTAATTTGCATAAATTTATATATATTAATTTGTATGGACGTTGATAAATGATAATGAATATTTAATATTTATGAGAAGTTGTAATTTGGTTTATTGGAGTGGTAAAGTAATATTTTTGCAAGTTTATTTACCTAACTTAGTTAATTAATACATGATGTCATCATAATTTTATAGAGGTTCGATATAAGTCATGGATGATCATTCATGGATGTATCGAGATTCACCCTAAGGATTGCAGAGGATTGATTATTGTAACAGGATTCAGGGTTTTATTAATTTCTCAACATCAATTTCCAGAAATTTTACTGGAGGCGGTATTAGGTGTCCATGCAGGAAGTGTCAAAATAAAAAATATCTGCATCCAGATGTTATAATATGCATCTTCTACGCAAAGAGTTTATGGAGAATTACCAGTGTTGGTATGCACATGGAGAAGTATTTGTTAGTAAGAGAAGAATGGGAGAAACGGTGGTTGGGTCTACTTCTAGTGCTAGCAACGTGCATGAAGCAGCAAATGACAACACTAAACCTTACAGAAATATGGTTATGGATGCAATGAGAATGAATCAAGGTAATGTCAGTCAATGTCCAATCATAGAAGAAGAACCTAATGCAGATGCAACTAGGTTTTTTGATTTGTTGAAAGATTCTGACGAACCATTATGGGATGGCTGCATGAACCACAGTAAATTATCGGCCGTAGCACAAGTGTTCATCATCAAGTCAGATCACGGGTTGAGTGAGGCCGGGAATGACAACATTATTGAATGGGCGAGAAGCATTTTACCTGAAGGGAACAGCCTGAAAGAGAACTTCTATGCTGCGAAGTCCATGATGAAACCCCTCGGTTTAGGATACTAGAAAATTGACATGTGCCCTAAATTCTGCATGTTATACTACCTTGAAAATACTGAGATGACCGAGTGCATGACATGCGGGCATTCCCGTTACAAACCTATAACTGGCAGGGGAAAGACTCTAGTGGCATATAAAAAACTTAAATACTTCCCGATCACACCTAGACTGTATAGGTTATTCATGTCACCAAAGACTGCTGAGCACATGACATGACACCAAGCACATGATGCGGTTGATGGAGTGATGATGCATCCTTCTGACGGCGAAGCGCAGAAACTCTTTAACAGTGTGTATCCTCACTTTTCAGCTAAATCAAGGAATGTGCGTCTTGGGTTGTGTACAGATGGATTCAACCTATTTGGGTCATTTGTTGCTCCTTATTCTTGTTGGCTGATCATACTTACAGTTTATAACTTGCCACCGGGAATGTGTATGAGGTCGGAGTTCATGTTTTTATCTAATGTCATACTCAGTCCAAGCAGCCCGGGGTGAAATATAGATGTTTGTCTTCGACCGTTGATTGATGAGTTGACGCAGTTGTGGTTCTCCGGAGCTCTGACTTATGATATATTGAGAAAACAAAATTTCCTTATGAGGGCAGCTTTGATGTGGACTCTCAATGATTTTCCAGCTTATGGAATGTTTTTTGGTTGGAGCACGCATGAGAAACTCGCATGTCCATACTGTATGAAAAACAACAAGGCATTCACGCTAGCAAACAGAGGTAAAGCTTTTTTTTTACTGTCACCCTCGCTTCTCGCCACTTAATCACAGGTACAGAAAGAACATAAAAGATTTTTTTGTTGGCAGAGTTGAAAAAGATGTTGCATCCCCATGTTTTTCTGGTGAAGAATTGTATGATGTTGTATCAGAGTACGATGATATTGTGTTTGGTCTTCAATCAGGTAAGCAAAAGTTTCCTGGTTTTGATTTGACCCATAATTGGGTAAAGTGAAGTATCTTTTGGAGCTTCATTATTGGAAGACCAATTTGCTCCGCCATAACCTTGACGTCATGCACATCGAAAAGAACATGTTTGAGAATATTTTCAACACTGTCATGGATGTGATGGATAAGACAAAGGACAACATCAAGGCTAGATTGGATATAGCTTTATACTATAACCGTAAAAATATGGAGTTGGTTTATGATGAGTCACGGGTCGCAAAACCAAGAGCAAGCTTCGTGTTAGAGAAAAACGCACAACTGCTAGTCTACAAATGGCTTAAGAGTCTGCGTTTTCCGGATGGACATGCATCGAACATATCAAGGCTGGTTAATATAGAGGACTGCAGATTGTATGGAATGAAGAGTCATGACTGCCACGTGTTTATGCAAACACTCATCCCATTAGCTTTTCATGATTTGTTGCCAAAGGGAATATGGGATGCACTCACGGAGATCAGTCATTTCTTCAGAGATATATGCTCCAGCAAGTTGAATGTTGATCACATTGAGAGGATTCAAATGAATATCATCGAGACACTATGCAAACTTGAGATGATATTCCCTCCATCATTTTTTGACTCAATGGAGCATCTCCCTATACATCTACCGTTCGAGGCAAAAGCTGGAGGACCGGTCCAATATAGATGGATGTACCCATTCGAACGGTTAGATATTACAGTTGCAATGTAATTCATATATAAAAGTATTTTCTATGTTTTTCTTAATTGAAAATACTTGATTAATTCAATCCAGGCAATTGTTTAATCTCAAGAAAAAGGTTAAAAACAAGGCGCATATTGAGGCTTCGATATGTGAGGCCTATATTGTTGAGGAGATTTCAACATTTATCTCATACTATTTCGAACCTCATCTGAGAACGAGAATCAATCACATTCCATGGCATGATGATGGCGGTGAACTGCGTTCCAGTAGGAATTTGTCAATATTCTCCAATACTGGATGACCCACACCTAAAAATGCTGTAAAAGGAAGATATTTGTCAGAAATAGAGTTCAAACAAGCACACAACTATGTTCTATTTAACTGTGATAAGCTGAGACCTTTTATTTAGTAAGTTTATATATGTGTAATACTAATTAAAATTTGTGAGTAATATACTGTTAATTATATATTGTAATATCATACACTTACTACCACTTGCAGGCAACATCGACAATATTTGCTCTCCAATAACTCACAGCTGACCGAATCCCAGATCTTTCAATTACAAGATGAACAATTTGCCACGTGGTTCAGAACACATGTAAGCACTATCACAAACTCATTCTAACTTGTAAAATTACTGTACGTATACATGTCATTACGAGATTCTCGTTCATTTATTGATGTACATTATATACAAAGTTTATCAAATGGAAAGGAGTACGTCTAAGTCATTGTCTTCATTAAGCCTAGGGCCTGAAAGAAAATGTAAGTACTACAACGGGTATTTTGTCAATGGATATGTTTTCCATAATGAAGAATACGGGCAAGGAAGAAAGACATACAACAGCGGTGTTTGTGTTAAGGGATCCACTAGTAGTGAGTTAGAAGTTGACTACTATGGTAGATTAGAAGAGGTCGTTGAACTACAATATCATAGTGAGCAGAATAGAGTGTTTTTATTCAAATGCTATTGGTATGACACAAATGACAGAGGAATCAGAGTTGATCCGCACTATGGTCTGGTCGAAATCAACTTAAAAGCTAGACTCCGCAATATTTTGTTTTTACAAAGCAATGTCAACAAGTTTATTACACATACACCCCTTCATTTAGAAAGGATCAATTAAGAGTGGATTGGTTGTCCGTTTTACAAACGAAACCCCGGGGTCATGTCGAGGTTGTTCAGGATGAGAACAAAGACACAAGTGTACGAAATGAAGTCTTTGAAGTTAGTGAGTTTGTTGAACCATCTCGAGTTGCTCCTTCGATTGAATTGGAAGAAAATTTAAATTTTCATGTTTTCGATGATAGTCTTATTAATGTTGACGCAAAGGAGTTGAATGTTTTTTTGAGCTCTAGCAGACAAGCAAATGTCGATGAAAAAGATGATATTCATATTGAAGATTGCGATGAAGGTGATGACAATTCAATTGATGACGAAGAAGAAGAAAATTCTGACTAACAATAAAAATGTAGCCTAATGTAAAACCCTTTTTTTCATGTAATTTAGATTATGGAGATAATATATTTTGTAACACGAAATATTTATTACTTGAAATAATTACTTGAAATGCCACAATCACGAAATAATTACTTGAAATAATTATAGATCATGGATGATATATTTTGTAACACGAAATAACTACTTGAAATGCCACAATCACCGACGTTCATACCGACAGAATAAGTCTGTTGGCATTTCACAGAGAGTTCAAAAATAATTACTTGAAATTCCACAATCACCGACACCTATACCGACGGCATAAGTTCGTCGGCATTTCACAGAGAGTTCGAAAATAATTTCTTGAAATGCCACAATCATCGGCACCCATACCGATGGCATAAGTCCGTCGGCATTTCACAGAGAGTTTGAAAATAATTTCTTGAAATGCCACAATTACTTGAAATAAGTCCGTCGGCATTTCATAATGACGGATTAAGTTCGTCAATTTAAAAGGTATGTGTTTCTTCTATTTTATTTTACTTTAAGGTTTTGTTTTTTTGCTATTTTTTTTGTTATGTTTTTTGTTTTGGTGTATTTTTTGTAATGTAGATAAAGTATTGAATTCAACACATTATTAAAGTAAGCATATTTCATTCCTAAAGTCTATAGTTTGTTTTTGAATTTTTTGAATATGTTTTATTGTTGTATTGGCATAATTGTTATTAGTTAATTTGTTGAATATTTATTGTTAATGTTGAATCTACCTTAGAATTAGTAATTGAATATGTTTGAATAATTATTAATTTTACTCTATTATTGCATGATTTGTGTTTAATTTTTTTCATTTATTTTGATAGTTAGTCTAGAGTTTTTTTTTTAATTTATTGTTTTGTTGTATTGGCATAATTATTGAATAATTTTTGAATTGTAATTGTTAATGTTGAATTTACCTTAGTATTAGTAATTGAATATTTTGGAATAATTGTTAATTTTACTCTATTATTGCATGATTTATGTTTAATTTTTTCCATTAATTTTAATTGTTAGTCTAGAGTTTTTTTTTATTTATTGAATATATTTTATTATTGTATTGGCATAATTATTGAATAATTTGTTGAATTGTAATTCTTAATGTTGAATTTACCTTAGGATTAGTAATTGAATATGTTGGAATACTTAGTATAGATTAGGTCAATTGGTTGTAGCTATTGCTAATATGTGTAGGTTTGTGGATTTGAGTAGTATCTAGTATAGGGGAGGTGCTGTTGAATTTTTTTTTAACATTTGAATTTAATTATATAATTATTTGTCTAAAATTATATAGATGCGTAGAACGAAAACCAGAGTTGGTCGCTCATGTATGGTCGCAGCTAGTTCATCTAGCAGTAAGGATGATATTTCCTTAGGTGCCTCTTAAGACACCACCTATGCCGTCAACCGATGCTACCTCTTCCAGCGCTACTTCACAGCGCAGAGGCGGCGTGCCTTCGCAGCGAAATCAATTTACCCGCAAGTACGAGGCACAGTGGAAGGACGACCTTTCAATATAAGTTTGTTAAGGTTTTAGTTTTTTTTTAATTACAACATAATTTATGAAGTAATCACTATTGAATTTATTTCATTTATTTTCAGGTTCACAATCATTGAACCCGAGTAATATCATCGGCGTTTAAATCGTTGATGGAGATTCCATTGTTTCAATGGAGTCAGATATCCAAGCATCCTAAATGGATGCCTCAAATCAATGCATGGTTTGACAGGTTTGAGGTTGGTGTTAATTTATAATTTTCAGCTTATTAATATATTTATATACAGAACAAATTCTGCTGGGACAGTGAGCACAACACTGTTGCGAGGAGGGTGTGGGAAAATCACGTGGCAACTAGGTAACATTGAAAACAATTCAAGATTTTTTTAAGACAAAAATTTATGTTTTGAAATGTAATTTTTGGTTGTGTGAAGTAGGTTGCGTGATTTTTGGTATAAAACACAAAAAAAGGCAAAACAAACCGCGAGAGATAAGGGTTTCCAAGGCTGGAACGATGTTGCGGTTTGGAGGGATTTCAAACCGATATACATCCCGGAAGATATATGGCCACACAATCTTGAGCACGTGATGTCTGAGCGGTTCACACGACGCTTACAATCCGATGCTGACAACCGGAATCGGCCAATTCATGGCTCGATGACAACGCACACTGGCGGCTCTGTTCCGTTTGCTGCACATGCGAAATGAATGGTAAGATTAATTTAAATGAAATATATCATTAAATTAAGTTGTTAATAAATCTTTTTTCATTATAGGCTACGTCTCTTGGACGTGAGCCGAGCCTGATGGAGCTGTTTATGGAGACGCACGTGCGGAGTCAAGACCGCCAAAAGGGGGTGCAACAGTTCGTTGATAACGGTGCTCAACATTTCATGGTATGTTTGTTCAACCATTTTATTCTGTAAGTTATTATGTTTATTAAATTGAATATGATGATTACTTTTTTTTTTATTTTCAGGAGACCTATAATAATCGATTGAAGGAGAGATATAGGGATGATATTTTGACCCATCCGGAATTCAATCCGGATTTGTGAATGGAGATTGGATTGTCCGGTGGACCCGATAAAAATCGGGTTTACGGGCTCTCCAACACTACGGCCGACAACTTGCGGACGGCTCGTAGTGTTTCAACCGTTGGGAGCTCCCAATATAAGGAGTTCGTGGCTTTGCAGCAATGCACGGCTCATCTCACCGAAAGATACGACCACCTATCAGTGGAGTACACACAACTCAAAGTGTCTCATGCACAACAAAGAGCGGAGTCTGCACAACAAAAAGGGACTTATGAACAGCTTCATGAAGTGGTGATGAACATGGCAGCATAGAGTGGAACATGTGCGCTTAATCCTTTTCGGCCGTATAACCACCAGCCTCCTCCTTCAGGATCTCCTCCTCCTCCTCCAACTCCACCTTTATATTAATTTCTAATAAGCATTATTTACCTTTAAAATTTCATTTAATATTTTTTTTGAAACACATTCAGTTTGTAATGAATATTATTTAACTTTGATTTTTTGTTTTGATGTTTAATATAAATTTTATTTGCATAATTGGTTTTTATTACCATTAATTTATTTAATTTTATGTTATGTATTCTCAATAATTTTAAAAAAAAAATTAGAAAAAACTAAAATTATTTACGGAATTAACCCGTCGGTGTTTGACAGTAGCATTCACCGACGCATTTACAAACGGATATATTCGGTCGGTATTTCAAACACTCACCGATTGATTTACCGACAGACTAAATCTGTCGGCATTTGACACAAGTACCGACGAATTTACATACGGATATATTCGGTCAGTATTTCAAACACTCATCGACAACTTTACCGACGGTATATATCCGTCAGTCAATCACGATATCACCGACGGATGAAAATCCGTCAGTCAATCACGATATCACCGACGGATGAAAATCCGTCAATATATTTCAAGCGGGAAACTATTTTTTTTGCGAAAATTCCATCTGTAAAACCATCGGCAAGTGATTTTTTTGTGTTTCCGACCAATATAGCGACGGAATTAGGAATCACCGATGAAGGGAAAGCCGACAGACATAATCCGTCGGTGAAGACGTCGGTAAATAAATCACCGACGAACTGCTAATCACACACCGACAGAATATTTCTGTCGGTAAAACTGTGAAATCTTGTAGTGTCATTCTTAAAATTCCTACAAGTGTTACTTTAATATCAAGGAAGGGAAAAGAAAAGGATGTGTCTATCTTAACAAAGAAAGAAAAGGATTTCTTCTACCCATATAAGAAACAAACAAGTAGTTGGTGTTAATTTGGACAAAGATGATAATGCCAAAAAAATATGCCCTTGATAAAGAAGACAACACTTACGATTTCTAGTATGAAAATAATGTGTTTCAAAAGATTCACTCAAGAAAAAAATCCATTACTACCACCTTAACGGTGAAGAAAGGGAGTGCACAATCCTTTTCTTAACAATTGGTAAAAGAAAACTTGCCTTTTCTACATTTTTTCATCAATTGTTTTTTAAAGATGCTTACAATGATATATATTTGGAAGAGGAGGAAAAAGACAATGTTAAAGTAATTTTAATGTTGCAGATAGTGAACATGAAGATAATGATCATCACTAGAAACATTTAGAATATACCAAGAAGGTGTTCAATTTTTACAGACCTAGCTTTTTTACGGAGTTCCTGGTACATCAATAATGCCAAATAATATTGATAAATTGGGTACACTTTTTTTTTCTTCAATTTATATTACATATCATATGTAACCCTTTTTTTCTTTTATTGTTCTTTGTTTCAATTTGGTTAACAAGACATTGGGACTGAATTTGACATGAATCTTAGGCTAAATATGAGTGTTCTTTATGTTGTTACCCCTAACCCCTTTAATCTTTTAACTAATGGGATTGAAAATTCTCATCCTTTTATCAAGTTTGCTATAAAAGCAGTCTAATCATTGATCTATGACACTGCCTCTAACAATTCTTAATAATATAGGCATTATCTTGTATACTTCTTTAACTACTATCGCCTTTGAGCCTTCAAGAGCAACTAGGTATTATACTGATGATATAGTTGGTGATATAAAATCTAACTTTGTTATTAAGTGTTGGGAGAATATCAAATTTAAGATCATCTATACACTAATCTATTACATTCTTAACTTAGCTAATAAAGATAAGAAGATCTTCCACTCTATCAAAGATATAAGTGTTGATTTCTTCTCTATCAGAATAATGGTGATTGAGGTTATTTAAGATGTTAAAAGACTTAACCATTTAAAGTCTTTATTATCTCCTATAATGACATTAAAGAAGCGAGCCTCGAAAATTAAAAAGATTAAAGGACCGTAGAAAAGCTCTAAAGCTTTTGAAAAGGATGCCTCTAGATCTATTTACACTACCTAAGTTAAGATAACAAAAATAGAGGAATAACTCAAGGAATTGCAGCGTAAAAAGACCGAGTCAAAATCATCCTTTAAGGCTTGTGAGCAAAAAAAACTTTCTAAGAGAAAAGTTTTAACCTTTGGTATTCGAGCTGAGATCAACATAATATCTACTTTCCATGTGATAAGTGAAGCTTACATAACCATTTTTCAATAATTAAGAGGAATTGGAGACCAAACAAAATGAGTTAAAGGATATGACCGGAACCATAGTATTCCTACAATTTCTCATATCTTGAACCTTTTTTCTTTTTCTTTTCTATTATTTCTTTTCCTTTAGAATACGTTTTTTGTTCAAGTAACATTAGCTCATGAATTTATTTTGAGAATACATACTTGTTATAGTAGAACTCTCCTTTATCAATAAAGTTTATCTTTTTCTGTTACTTGTATCTTGTTACTTATGCTTTTATGTTATGATTATGTTATCAGGTTACTTACTCTCTTTTTTCACCATGCAAACAATTATATGGGTCAAAATAGTTTTAAGGGATGATGTGACTGTATTTGGAATAATTTCTAAGCTGCTTACGTATCTTTATGGATAAAGGATCAAATCATAACATAGTTTTTTCTTATGCTTTTTTAAGCGTGTGTGATTGTATTAGAAACAAGTTTCAATATGCCTATGTAACTTTATGAATAGAGGATCAAGTTATAACTTAGCTCGTGTGGACAAGAAGCTACATCAAGTCTCAAACATGGTATGTTTTTAATAACTTGCCATTGAAAGGCCCAATCCTCAATTTGTTCTCATCGATGATCTTATAAATTCTATTGGTGTAGACTTCTTGAATCATATAAGGTTCATCTCATTTAGAGAGGAACTTGTTACCCATGTATTTTAACATGATTATTAGGCATTGATCTGTTAAGACAAGATTTCTACTTGGAATGTATGTGGTCATACCTTATTGTTGAAAGCTCTACAAAGTCAAGCTTGATAGCACTTTAAGTGTTATTGTGCCTTAATACGCTTTTCTTCTAAGGCTTCAAGTTATTCAACATATGGACGAATAATGTCATCATTTAAGAGTCCTTATTGTATTGTGTTCCTTAAATATGGAATTTAATGTTATAGTGAAAGAACAACTTCAATACTGTATACCAAGAAATATGGAGTAACTTGATTTGATGTTTAGAAAGGAGTACATTAAGCTCATAGTCCTTCTCTAATTCTTTAATGTTAATCTTTCTTTAAGCAATTCACCACTTCCTTGAAAATATTACATAAGATCATGTTAAACATTTATTCCAAACCATTAGCCAAAGAGTATTGTATATAGAAGAGTTATGTTATTTAAAATCGAATTGTACATATAACTTGTTCATGAAAGTATTATAGAACTCATTTTTATTTTCAGTTATGATATAATGGGGGTACCCTATAACAGTAGAAGATGTTTGTCAAGATGAAGTTCATAATTATCTCTTTCTTGACCTTTTTTAATGTTGCAGCTTCATCCCACTTCGAGAAGTAATTGGTCGTAACCAATATGTAAAGATTCCAAAGTAACTGTTGGATGTAAAGGCTCAGGTGATGGGTTGATCAAATTAGCATGAAATTAAAAGTTTGACATTTTCTAACATAGTCCATAAATATTTTCACCATATAGGCTAGTAGTATGCCATTATTTTTATTCAAAAATGAAGTTTAGGACTCGATTGACGTGCTTCATAAATCCTTTTTCTTATCCAAGACAACAAAAAAAACTACATCAAAAGAGCATTAATAAAGAATGTCTTAAAAGTATATAAAATGAAAATCTCTTCACCACACCTCTGTTTAGTGGCATAGGTCTTCAAATTATAACACCCTCGTCAACTAGAAGATGTTGATAAGGGTTAACATGAAATTTTACAATAAGTTTACACATTTCCATAAAACAAAAATGAGCCTTTATTATGGCTATTTTTTACATTTATGTACACACGTAGTCATGCTCCTTTATTTATTAATAATTTTATTGAAATTTTGGTAGAGTTTCCTCTATATATAAACATGCTAAGTTATCGACTACTCCTTCCACATAACAAGTTATTATCACAAACATGGTCCAATTGTCCTAAACCTTATTTCACATCATTTCAACCAATAATTTACCCCATCTATTCTTTCAACCCTCATTATATCATACATGTAGTCATTACTTATACACGTAGTCATGCTCCTTTATTTATTAATAATTTTATTGAAATTTTAGCAGAGTTTCCTCTATTTATAATCCATTTGCTACTTATGCAAACTTTTTATTTTTATTTGAATTTAAATTAATGTCCAACATAAAACGTGATTATATTATTGATGCATGCCATGAAAAAATTATGTAAGGATGTACACCAACTTGCATAATAATATTATATATATGGTTTTCATGCACAATTCTAAACATAGATAGAAAATGTCATTGAAGAATGAGAGAGTGTAAGAGAGAACTTTTATTTAGGTCTATAAAATTATTTAATATACAATAAAAGTTTTAAATCTAAATTCCAACTACAATCGAACTATTAGGTCAACCGATACGAGAAGGTCCTTCAATAAAAATTTAATAAGCATAAGTTCGTATTACAATATAATTTATCCGAACACCTATCTTTTTATCCAACCTTATAGAAAATTTCATGAACAATGGTCATAAATTTCACACTAATAAAACATCTAGATATTCGTACTCAACATGAGTAAGATCTTACTCTCAATTTCAAGTCAATTAGTGTACTTTGATTTATATAGTTATCAAATATTTTGTAATGACTTATTATTGACCTTTGATTTATCGAAAACAACTTAATTTACCATAATTCTCAAATAGCTTTGGGCAATAACACAACATTGGCCTTCAAATTTGTAAAAACAACAAAAACACATTTAGTCTTCGAGTAATTTCACAGATCAAAATATTGGCTTTTGTCTCAACAAAAGCAACCTAGTCACATTGATTTCCGTACAACTTTGGAAAATAATTTCAACATTGTCTTTCGCATTTGCGAAGGAAATCCAATCACATTGATTTCCAAACAATTTCGAAAATAATCGCAACATTGGTTTTTGCCTTAGCCATAGCAACCAAATCACATTGATTTTTGAACAACTTTGAAAACAATCACAACATTGGCTTTCATCTTGGCAAAAGTAACCCAATCACATTTGTTTCCGAACAACTTCAAGAACAATCACAACATTGGCTTTTGCCTTAGCGAAAGCAATCCAATCACATTATTATTTCACGTAACTATTTACAATTCATTTGGATTCATTTCATACATAGCATTTTATAGTTATATTCAATAACTTAATTGATATCATAAAATTATAGGTAAAACTTTACTTACCTGCTCTTCCACTCGCGTGAGCTCCACCGACAGAAGATCTCGTCCCTGGTGTCCCCCTTGAACCATACAAATACTTTCCGTTAGTACATTATTTACAATCCACGTACGAATTCTTTATACAAGAAATACTTCTTTTAATTTCAAACTTAGACTCACTATGTTTAAATCGAAAAACTTGTGCACACATGTAATTAAATAAATCAATAATCATTTGTTTCAATAAATAAATAAAACAAAGTCATTAATGATAACTAAAGACATAACTAGAAAAATCAATAGATAAAACACATTAATTTTAAGAAATGATCCTATAAAAACCCAACCAAATGAGACTAACCCACTAAACCCATAGTCTAAGTGATATGACCAATACAAATGAATAAAAAGAAAATTGAAGAAAATCACGAAGCCCATTATTAAAAAATTCCAACCTTCAAGGATGGAACTGGAAAAAAAATTCTCAATCAATCTAATATTAAAGGATGAAATCAAAAAACAAAAATATCAAATTTAAAAATTTGTAAAAACAAAGAGTGACAAATAAAAAGAACTGACATAACCCGAGTCATTTTCAAAATCAATGAAAAATTTAATAGAATGCAAGTAAATAAAAATAACGAAACTCAATCTCTAATTGAATAGATGTTAAAGTCTGAAAGGGGAAAAAACATGAGCTTAAAAAATCAAGAAAAAAAATCCAAGAGAACCTTCTAAACCTAGATCAATTTCTAAAACTCACAACTCATAAAATCCTAAAACATCATCTCCTCACAAAAAGAACACACGGACAATTCAAATGCCACCATGAAAAGCGGCGTTTGGCCACTGGATGACCTCGTATATGATGCTCGAAGGCACAATGACCATTCATGCACTAACAAGTGTAGGGCACACATTGTCAGCTTTTTTTAATAATATTTATATTTATAAAATCACAAAACAACCCTTATATCAATATGATAATTACCAAGAAAACAAAAATAAAAAGACAATAATGTCCTTATATGTAAGTTAAAGAAAATTCTCTTTTTAAGGGCATTTATGCCATTCTATTGTGCTTACAAAAAGAAAAAGAGAAATGCCCTTGGACATTACTTGATTCCAAGGGTAATGAAGTCATTTTACTATGCATCAGAATAGTAAAAAGACTGATCTTTCACCATTAAGTAATGATCAATGGACCCCATGAAAAAATCATATTATTAATATGTAATTTTATGGTTCATATGCATGTTGTTTTCCTGCCTTTTAGATTTTCTTATCATTATAATTATAACACGTAGACTTTATGGTATTATTAATATCTTAGGAAAAATAGAAGGGACATCTTTTTTTTAAGGGTTATTTTCATCTATTTCCTAAAAAAAAGAAAAAAAAATGGGTGTTGTTATAAAAATTTATGACGGCATCATTAGAGTTTTTTTTTTCCACATTAGCACAATGAGCAAACTTATTTGTCAAACTAGCATAGTTGGGAAAATAATATCCACTCTAGAATAGAAACAGTAGTCACATATGTAGTACATGTGCGACCTATAGGTGGTGCATGTACTACATGTACAACCTAATAAAATTCATAAAATTTTATTCTTTCATTCATTACTCAAATAATTAACCTATGCAAAAGTCAACATACATTTTTATGAAGATACAATGGCATGAAAACAAAAAACAAAAATGATCCAATGGCTAGAAAAAAATTGACATGGAAGAAAAAGAGAGGAGAGAGAAAAGAAAAAAAATAATGGAGGCATTGGAGACACACTAGAGCTTCAATGATAAAACTCTCAGCACCATCAAAATGATATCAATGAGACAAATTCATATACCATGAAAAACTAACTTTGAAGCCGGTGATGAGATATTAGCAAGTAAGCATGTCGTTGTTTTTAGCCTGTAGCGTGACTCATCATTAGCTTCTTAATTGGCTTTCCATAGTGTCTATAGATTCATCTCATCGATATCTTTCTTGTGGTATTGAGAGTTTCATCATCGGAGCTATGGTGTATCTTTGACGCCTCATTCTTTCTTTCTTTTCTCTCTCCTCTCTTGTTTTTTTTTTCCCATGTCATCTTTTTTTTTCCTAACCATTAGATCATTTTTGTTTTTTTTGTTTTCATGCCATTGGATCTTTATTAAAATACATGCATGGGTTAATTATTTGGAAAAGAAATATAAGAATGAGAATTTGTTAGTTGCGCATGTGCTACATGTGCAACTATGAATTTTAATAGGTTGCACATGTAGTGAATGCGCAATGTATAGGTCACGCATTTACTACATGCACGACCAGTTGTTGCGCATGTGCTACATACACCACTTATAGGTCATACATATAATAAATGCACAACCATTATTTATGTGCTAAGAATTATTTTTCTAACCGTGCTGGTTTGGAAAATAAGTTTGTTTACTGTGTTAATGTAGGAAAATACTTAGCATCTTTAGTACTCTCTCTATTCATTTTTGTACATTAAATATACTTAGTAAACTAAGTAAACTAAGGAATAAGGAAAAAGAATTTGAAAATTTCCATTAATATTTTTCATTTAGACATTTAAAAAAAGACAATAATAATAGGTTCATCTCTCTTTTGGATATAAAGCAAACTTATGAAATGAATGAAATATAATCATTGTGTTCTTCTCCCTATTTATTTTTTATTTTTTTTAAGCCAACACATCATTCATCTTTATTTATTTATTTATTTTTAAAGTGAACAGACAACTCCTCAACAAAACTTAATTATAAAATATAAAAGGAAAGAATAATCAAATAAAAAAAGTTGAAGGGTCATGTGCACATAAGCTAGAAGTTTAGGCCCGCGCTCGTGGCCAACATTTAAAGCCTCTACCCATGTAAGGGGTTCTATTTTTTCTTAAATTGTTTATTGATTTATTTTTAAACATCACGAAACTTAGTCGACAATGCGTCATCCGTTTACAACCTTTCTGATCATTGAAGGTGGCTCCATGATCAAAAAATCTGATTCCAAGTTTATAGACCCTAGAAAGCTAGATTTCAACCATATGTTCACAAAAAAAAATCAAAAGAAACATCCTATGAACATTTAAAACCCCGTTTCTAAGAATAGAACACCTTCCAATCGGTCTAAGAACTCAAAATCAAATAATTTTTTTTTTCCCAATTCTTATCTATTTTTTTTGATATCATTGAAGATGAAGACTATCTCTATTGAGTTCCTCTCCTAAAAATGAATTTATAGAAACTAAAATCAAAGTTATTGATGGTCAAAGTTCTATCATTCGAGAGCTTTCTCTCTTCTAAATTTTTTTGTCGACTCACTCTCCTCTCTCAAGATACATAGATAAAAAGGTAAAAAAATAAAAATAAAATTTGATACCAAACTGAAAAAACCAAAAACAAAAGACATAGGGCATGGTTTCCAAGTCCAAGCACACCTGAGTTTTCATGTGAGCTAGGTCATTCTTCCTATTCATGCATGTTTGGCCCTTTAATTTTTTTTATCTCATTATTTTTCTCTTTTCACATGTTATAATTAGATTTTCTTAAATAATATTTAAATAATTATCCAATTATACTATTATTTATAAATAATACTAGAAGTGTCTTTTATGGTAATAATAACAATTGTTTTTCAAATGATTATATATCATACTTATATGCATAATTTTTTAAAATGTAGATAATATTTTTGGAAAAATGTAAAACAAAAGAAACACATTTACAAGGGAAATAGGTTTCATCCAAGAGATATTTTTTATTCATTTAAAATTATTTAAAACAAATTTTGATATTAATTTAATATTTTTTTAGTATTAAATTTGAATACGTTTAGTTTCTATACACTAAACAACATAGTTAAAAATATATGCATTTTTTATTAAAAAATACATTAAATTATTAATAAGAGAATTTATACTAACAATTATATTTTTTATACAGAATTTAAATTATTAATTTTATTACAAAAATCCATCTAAACATCCATATTATTAAATACTAAAAAATTAAACAACACTCAACATCGCATCATCAAGTATCCTCATTTATATTTATTTTTCAGCTTTCCATTTTTATATTTAGTTAATATTAATAATTTTTTATAATTTATTGGTTTATATAATCTTTATTTTATTTTATTAAACAAATGATTCAACTTTTCAAATTCAATTAAAAGCTTCCATGATGCTAGAGAATTAGTTAAAAAATTAACATATGATTTGAAAAAAAAAAAAAACTTGAGTTGACCGCTTTTTCTTTAAAGTATTAAATAAGATTTTATTAGTTTTTTTTTTTTTTTTTTTGTGCTAAAAACGAATGCATTTAATTACTGGGACATCATTATCGACAGATCATCCCACAGCCAAAAGGCTGAATAAAATGCAGGCCAAGTCCTCTCATCTATCATTAACATTATACTAAACTTCAGTTTTGCCAGCCTCA
>Ga0325410_1003406_pt1 | contig 17948 bp, 11 predicted proteins | sample PopdelMetagenome_16_FD_206182 | JGI IMG/M metagenome (GOLD analysis project Ga0325410, IMG submission 206182) | Populus deltoides microbial communities from Bellville, Georgia, United States - Xylem-PdIQD-R3 | ecosystem: Host-associated > Plants > Phyllosphere > Stem > Wood/Secondary xylem... | reverse complement strand
TCATTCATTGCTAATAATGATTGTGGATTTTGTGAGATGGCAACAAATTAATGGTTTGTGAGTTGTTAGTTCATGTATTAGTAATAAATATAAGATTGGATTTCAATAACGAACCCTCTAATACTATTTTCAAAAACATGCCAATCATTGTTACACGATTATTTTTATTTTTTTATTTTAAATTATTTTAATATATTAATATTAAAAATAAAAATTTTCAAATAAAAATAATTTATTTTAATATATTTTCAAATTAAAAATATTTTAAAAAAATTAAACCAACTCTAAATGAAGAAGGCTACGGTACTTACAGTGAGCATGCTCCAGAGAAGTTTTCTCCGAACAGATAAGGCGGTCACGTGTAAAATAGGTCCTTTTCGGAGAAGAGAAAGGTATGATCATCTTGTGAAGTGAAATCAACGGTCGGCGTGTGAGACAAGGATAGACCTTAGCGTGATGTGATCATAGCTCTCTCTCATTTGGAGACAAGTCAAAGCCCATCCCCTGTCACCGAGTTTGTCTTGAATCTTTTATGCTTGACACGTGTTCGGTCGGCGGGCAGACTGGGTCAGGATTTAGGCTAGGATGACGTGGATAGATTAGACTGGTATTAAAAAAATATCTTCGACAATCTGTCACGTAAATTGCAAAATTGGAGAAAATGTCTTCATGCTTATCCCTAAACCAAAAAAATAAAATAAAATGAATTTGATAGGGATCCTTGAATGTTAAAGGATAGATTTTCGTGCCTGAAAAATTTATACAGACTACGAGTACATGATGTGGAGGGTAAGATCTAGTAAATCCAAGCCAAAGCGGATTGAACATACGTGGAAATGTTAGTCACGTGATAATGGCAGGATACTCACCGTATTTTGTAGTAATATTTAAGTACATTGTATAGTATTTTCATGGTTGGGGAGAAAAATAACTAAAATATCTAAGATATTCGTTAAAACTGATTTAAAATGATTTTTTAAAAATCAATTATATTTAAAAAAATAGTATTTAAAACCAATAAATTAAGTTGAGAAAACAAATTAAAAAACAGAGACTATTTATAATCAAATTGAATCAAACAACTCATTTTTTTTTATCTAAAATATAATCAAAAGTTTAATGAAAAAGGAAAAAAAAAACTCCTATTGACTTATTTAATTTTAACAAATATAAACCAAATCAATTAATCAGATATTATTTCAATTTGATTGGGTTTAATCCATACTTTGAAAAAAAAAATTGTTGAAACCAAATTATTTGAATCAATGCTCACTCCTATCCACGTTCGCTGTTTGTTTTAAAAATTTGAAGTTTATATATATATATATATATATATATATATATATATATATCATAGAGACTTCGTCCTGATGCATATAAACCAGTGAAAAAATATACAATGTAGTTATTAGATAGATAGGCGATAGTTTTTAATATTATAGTAGTTATTAATTTAAACCGTGTAATTAGATTAGATAAAGGGAAATAGTTTTTAATATTATAATAGTTATTAATTTAAACCATGTAATTAGATTAGATTAAGGGTTAAGACTTTTCAAACTGCAATATGCTGGTTACATGTGATCAATGAATTTAAAATTTTATAGAAAGAAACAAAACGGTATTTAACACGGTGATATAAACTAACTAATATAAGATGTTTTTTTTAAATTAAAATGATAATATTTTTTAAAATAAAAATAAATTAAAACTTAAATTTTAAAATAGTCAAATCAGATCAACCATAATGAATCAACTCAAGTCTTTGAACATGTGGAGTGGATTTTTTCCTTCTTCTAGTTGATCTTTAACTAAACCAATTCAGGTATCCAATCAGCATATTACAAGTCAATCTATCGTGTTAGCCTGGTTTTACAACTAGTATAATGTTTTTGAAGGGCATTCAGGTGTTTACCGTCTGGAAACCACCGCGCCCGGTGGAGATAAGGACATTGTTTTCTTTTAAATTTGTGTACGTGGCAAATGTGTGACCGAAAGCTTGATCCATCAGTCTCAAATTATTGAACAAAAATCAGTGCTAATTATTAAGCTAATCATTCTCCTGGACCATTCAAGTTTTTTAACACGGAGTAAATGATACGTGGCATTAGATGTCATCATCGAAACCTTCAACACTAGCCTTGACCCATAATTAAGCAATGGTACGTGGCACCTTGCTTGTTGTCGAGAAAACCCTAACCTCAATCACGGGCAATTAATTGATCACGTTCAATGCACGAATTAGTTTCGGGTGCATGCTACAATGTTGTCTTGTGCAAAAAAAAATTTACGGGGATAAAGCTGTAATTATTGAATATTTATAACAATAAAATAATAAAAAAATTAATAGAAAGAGAATTATTTTATTTTTTATAAAACTAATTATAATTTTATCTCTATTATATTACAGGTACCTATTAGTTATAGTTTTACCACTATAAATATATCATCCTTGTAATATGTGAAGAGAAAATCGAGAAAAAAAACATCAAAAATATAATATCATCGATCATGGCATTACTAATATAATAAAAATAATTTTAATGAAATAATTTTAATGACTTCAAATAAGATCACCGACATTGATCCAGGTTATATAATTCTAAAACCTTTTATAATTTAACACAATTTAATACATGGTTGTTAAAAGCTTAAGTCCAAATATGTTTTTTAAGATATTATTTGAGATTGTTGTACATGATGTGTTTTAAAGTATTTTTAATTTAAAAATATATTTAAATAATATTTTTTTTATTTACAGTATCAACATATTAAAACAAATAAATAATACTACAAATATTAATTTAAAACTTTAAAAAATCTAGAAAAATCAGTCTAACCACGCTTCAAAATTGTCACTAAACCAATTATCACTTGTTATTGCTCTTGCTTCTTCTTCTTTTTTTTTTTTTTGAACTTCCTTTTAATTTTCATCTCGAGCTTTTCCATTTTTTTATTCATCTCAAAAGTTTTTTTTTTCTTCTAATTCTGTGGGCATATGCATCCATGTGATGAAATTAAAACTTTGAATTAATAATATCTAACTATGACAATGTTACGGGTACATGGATTTGACACGTAAAAGCGAGACCAGCTCCTTGCCATTGTTGATGTTTTTGGCAACTTGTTTGTCCCGTTGCCTTAGATGGGTGTTCGAGAAATAAAAGCCACGTGTCATACTTTTAATCGCAGCGGCATTTAAAGAATCCAGCAGCGTTGTATAGCAACGAACAGCATTGTTGTTCAATGAAAAAGAATCTGCGGTGCTGAAAAAACGAAGAGGCAGGAGGCAAGTAATAAATATTAATCTTGTGCAGGACAAGCATTCAAGTTGAAGACGAAGAGTTATGGCAGTTCACCTGTCAATTTGACAGAGTGCAGACCGGCCGGAGGAGGAGGGGCCACCCCATGTATTGTCCGTGAACTCGATAATTATGATCCATAACTGTCTCTCGGACATTAATTTAACCTTTTTTTTTAGATCAATTTTTGTTGTGATCACAATTTATATAAAAATTTCATTTTTTTTACGTTAAAAAATATTTTTGAGTCTAAAAATATTCATACATTGGCTAACATGTTTTTAAATTCCAATTTAAGTTTTAATTTGTTTTAGTGTCAAAGAGCCTTGCGCTTCATTCCTGAGATGATATTTTAACAAAATATTAGAGCTTTAATATAGTTTTTAAATCTAGTTTAGCTTATCAAATAAACCTAGTGTCCCGTCAATCCAGGGCATGGCTAGAGCTGAGTTTGCTCCTGAACCTCTCAAAGAGATGTTCCAGTTGAAACTTGTCTATTTTTTTTGTTGTTAAAATAACATTGATATTTTTATAAAAAATCTAAAATAATATCGTTTGATTAGAAAACTTAATACACTTGAGCCCATTCATTAATTTATGAGTTGATATACACTCCTACCAACTCGGGTCTCAGATTAGGTCATGAAAGGAGCTAGGTCTTGTAATTATGAATTATAATGATAAAGTTATTAGTAATTCGAACTGATTAATTTTATTTTCTAAAAAAATTAAGCATAAAATGAATTTGTATAAATTTAAAATTGAAATGAAATCTTAATTAAAATGATATATTAAAGAGTGATACAAAGCTATTTTTAAATAATCGTCATTTTTAAAGACTCATTCAATGACTTAAACTCCCACCTTAATTCTTCTATTGCATATACCAATTACTCCATCCTTAATCATAAACTCAACCAAAATCTGAATCTAACGGAGACAGATGGGCTCCTCATCTTATACTTATTAGCATACAGGCCCAGCCCAGATTATGGTGAAGACAAGTCCAAGTGGACGACGTATTGTAGCCAATTATTGGGCCACGAACACAATTCGCTAAGCTCATGGCCTCACTCACACAAATATGCGATACCCCAAAGCCCAAAACTCTAACGGATTCACTGAGCCCAAGACCAAGAGGTAGAAAATTGATTGGATGGTCACGAGCGATGCGGTGAATCAGCAGCAGAATGGGGGGTGTCCCTTGCCGGCCTGCCCCCTGTGCCGCTCTGCCTATACATAGGATAGGCGCCGACGGTTCAGCCATGAGAGACGTTAAAGCTTTTGGGTCCACACCTCACATGTCTATGTCGCTCGCATACTGTGTCATTTTCTTGGATCCCCACCACTGCTATCCCTTCAAAAGTTACGTCACCGATATTTTTCTCAGGTGGGGTATGGCTCAGGCCTGCAAGTTAGCCGGTGCCCCTCGCGTTGTACAGAAGCCTGATGACCTCACGATTCGTTATTACGGTTAACATCCTTTATTATTATTTTTTAATTGTAGCAATGATTTGTTGTCAAGAAATAATGTTTTGACCTCTAAAAATGTCACTTGAGGGATTGGTTTTATGATTTAAGAGGGTATGATCCAACAACAATTCTTACACAAGACTTTATAGAATCGTTTGAATTTTGATTGAAACAGGTTCACTCATAGATATATGTTTCTTTTTCATGTTTTTGTTAAATTGAATCTAATTTCATGTTGGTGTAATTTGTAAATTAACGAAAAAAATAAAATTTCTAATCTATGTCAGAAAGAAACACTTCTTAATTGTCTATAAATATAAGTTTTTATTATGTAATAAATTAAGTCAAACTCATAATAAATGAGCTCTAGTACTTGATGAAATATTAAATGAAAATTTAAATTTTTTGTTTAAATCCAACTATATTTAATTTTGATTAATAAAAATTCTGTTACTCAAAATTTATTTTATATTGCTTTATTATACTCGTACCAGTAAATTCAAAAATAAATATAATAAAAAGAGATTGATTTTGAGTTTTGGAAACATAAAATATAATTTTAAAACACTTTGATTATCAAAACCCAGTAAATAAATAAAATAAATGAAATGAGCAACAAATTCTGACACATTTTTCTCGTCAAAACGGCAAATCCTATATCTAATCAACAGCTTAACACAGAAAGAGAGGGTTAAATAAGAGGTTGAACTGGTAGATGAGGGGAGGAAGAAGCGGCAACTGCCCATAAAAGAAGTTGTCCGGCAAATGCTGCTGTACTAACTGACTCGTCTGACCGAGAAATTGTAGCCTTACAAATACTAGAAGACTTGCTTGCTTCTATGTTCTATCAATTCATATACCTACCCCTCTAATTCAAGAGCCTATAAGAGTAGGCCCTACAACCCCTCTCCTAAATTTGGTCCCTCTTGAAAGGAATATATATATATATATATATATATATATAGAGAGAGAGAGAGAGAGAGAGAGAGAGGGGTAAAAATTAAAAACTGTTCACAAATGCGATGATTGTTTGGATTCCAATTTTAGGGTTTGAAACGAAGTTCATATGTGGATAGGATAATGTTGTGAAGGAAAAATGTGATGCTTGTTTGAAGTCCTATTATGGGGTTAGTGACTAATGTGTGTTTGTTAATGCATTATATTATATGAAAAATATTTACTTATTTAAAAATATATTAAAATAGTATTTTTTCAAGTTTTTTTATATTAATACATTAAAATTATTAAAAATATCTAAAAACATTAATTTAATATCTTTATATAAAACATCTTGGAAAGCTGGTTGCACAATATTATTAAACAGTTTGTTATGTGTTTGGTAGTACAATAAATGTACTTTTGTAAAATAAAATTCAATAAAAAATAATATTTTTTATTTATTTTTAACATTAACATAATAAAACCATATAAAAAAAGTGAATTTGATAATTTTTTTAGAGTAAAAAAGCATTTTAAAACACAAATTACACCGCATAAACAAACATATTATTTGAACTAAAACATTGTTTAGGTGAAGCAATATAGTTAAATCATCCATCCTTTTAATAAGTGGATGGAAGAAAAAATTAATCTAACGGGTACCAATATTAAAATTAATTCCCAAAAACAGTGTTTAATTTGGGACGACTATTTCAAGGTGAGACATTTACCATGGTGGGCCTTGAATCCTTTTAATATATAACAACCGACAGCAAGATATCATACTCGCAAATTTCAAGAAAAGAACCTCCTCAGAGTCATTACCTGTAAGAGCACCAACCTGTTAGGCTGTTAGTTTTCGTGGGGTTTTTAGTCATGGCCAGAAAATAGAGCCGAGTCATCGTGAGAACGAGGCACCAAGAAATTTGTTATTAAAACTAGGAAGGAAGCTTGTTCATTCATTCATACCTCACACTGGCCTTTCTCTTGTGACTAGCTAGTAGTGTTTATTGTTCCCGTTGCCTTCAAAAGCACTCTCAAATCTATGCAAAATCTCCCCCTTCAAAATCTCTTCCTCCATTGCCACCTCTCTTGCCCTTTGTCCCTCTAAATCTTGAAGAAATCAAAGAAAAAACTAGAAGAGACAGAGAGAGGATCCCGTTTTATATAAAAAGAAAAAGATCCATACATGTTCACTGGTGTCTGATGAAGGCAAAGACTCACATTCTTCCATTCTTTGCCACTCTCACTCTCATTTGCCTGACCACTGCCCAACACCACTCTTTTTCTAGCAATGCTGGCCCTAGGGACTTACAAACAATACATATTAAGCAGAGCCAAAGACAGCTTTTACATTACAGAGAGGAACTTGATATAGAAGATGAGTATCTGATGTTACCAGCTTGCCTCAAATTCGACAACCCTAGACTCAGAAGTGCCTACATTGCACTCCAAGCATGGAAACTAGCCATCATCTCGGACCCATTGAACCTCACATCCAACTGGGTGGGATCCGACGTTTGCAACTACACTGGTGTCTTCTGTGCCACATCTCTCGACAATTCGTCGATTCAAACCGTTGCTGGGATTGATCTAAATCATGGCGACATGGCAGGGCACTTGGTTGCAGAGCTCGGACTCCTGACGGACATTGCCTTGTTTCACGTTAACTCCAACAGATTCTGTGGGAAAGTACCAAAATCTTTCAAGAAACTAAAACTACTCTACGAGCTGGATCTAAGCAACAATCGTTTTGCGGGCAGGTTTCCTTACGTTGTTCTTGATCTTCCAAAGCTCAAGTATCTTGATCTTCGATTTAATGAGTTTGAAGGTGATTTGCCGAAAGAACTGTTTGACAAGGATCTCGACGCGATATTCATAAACCACAATAGGTTTGCTCTTGAATTACCTGATAATTTTGGTAACTCGCCGGTTTCTGTTATTGTTCTTGCAAATAATAAATTCCACGGGTGTTTTCCGACAAGTTTGGTTAACATGTCTAAGACCCTAAATGAAGTGATTCTCATGAACAATGGCTTGCGCTCCTGTTTACCTAGGGAGATAGGATTGCTCAAGAAGGTGACAGTTTTTGATGCGAGTAATAACAAACTCTTCGGTTCTTTGCCTGACAACATCGGAGAAATGGAGAGTCTAGAACTGCTAAATGTGGCACATAATATGCTGTCAGGAAATATCCCTGGTAGCGTGTGTTTGCTTCCACATCTGAAGAACTTTAGTTATGCTTATAACTTCTTCACTGGTGAACCACCAGCGTGTTTGGATTTGGAAAATTTTGATGATGGCAGGAATTGTTTGAGGAACAGGCCCAAACAGAGATCAACATTGCAATGTAAAGTGTTCTTGTCTAGGCCAGTTAAGTGTGAGGCTTTTAAATGTCACAAGTTCGATCCTTCTCCACCGCCCCCACCTGTTACTTCACCCCCACCACCCCCACCACAATCACCACCACCACCTCCACCTTCACCAGCTCCTCCATCAGCATTACCCTCACCACCCCCTCCATCATCAATGCCGCCACCACCCCCAATACATCCGCCTCCCCCCTTCTACTCCCCACCACCCCCGCCAAACCCACCTCCACCACCTCCGCCACCTCCTATTTATCAATCACCCCCTCCGCCACCCCCTCCAAATTCACCACCACCACCTCCCTCATGTGCAGAACCCCCTCCACCTCCATCACCTCCGCCATGCCATGAGCAACCGCCTCCACCATCACCTCCAGTTCAATACTTGCCGCCTCCACCTCCTCCAGTTTATAATTCACCGCCTCCACCAGCTCCAGTGTATAATGGTCCATTGCCACCGATTAATGGTATACCTTACGCATCTCCACCACCTCCACCGCTCTACTAAATTGATGATTCTTTTTAGAGATTACTCCTTTCACCAGCCCTGAAAGATCACAATTACTTGCCTTGTATTCTTGGTAACAAGGGGATGAGACCGGACCCATTTTATAGCAATCATCCAAGAATTGTTTCACATAATTGCATGTAGCAGAATTCAAGTTTAAAAGACATTTGGAGATAGAAAAGAACAGAAGGAAAAGAAGTGTGCAAGAAGATCAAGTTTCCTTATATTTTTATAATTGAATTGCCATGCTTGTTTTTGAGTAGTCAATAAGATGAATGATGTAGAGAGAAACAGTAGGTTTGCAGGGATTGTAATTACATGTATGAGATTCATCTTAGCTATTTATATGTGCTTTCCAATGGAAAGATCTGATGTCTACTTCAATGTCATTGTTTATTCTGTTCTTATATTTCTAGCTTCTGGTCAACTACGTTTTCAGTACACAGCAGCCTCATCTCCCTGGGGTTTCTGCTTCCCTCTACTTCTGAACTCATTCATGATTCACCATATGGTGAAGGGAGCAAGGAAAACCTTGCCAGTCGCCACCTTTTAGTTTCAGGTTTCAGTTCCAGTCAAATAATACACACAAATATCTTTTCATGCTAATTTGGCTAATCAAATGAGTGCAATAGATTTCAGGTTCACTCATTAAAACGTAAAAACTAATCCAATGATAATCAAAGCTTCCTCAGAGTCTTCCATTTTCACCGCTATATCACTTGCACGTTGCGGTTTGGGTTTCTAGCTATAGGAGCACATTTTCACTTAAAATTTAGATATACTACGAGTTGTATTAGCTAAGATGAAAGCAAAACCATGAAATGCTACCATAACATGACAATTGACAAGAATGATACCAAGGAAGATTTCTGTGGGTACACTAAAATCTTCTCAGATTTGGTCCTACTGTATATACATTTCTCAATAGCTCCAGTCATATCTTCCCCATCAACCTAGGAGATGTTCCTCTTCAATGATGCGTATGGCATTCTCTGTTTTACAATTGTATCTTCCCAAAAGTTACTGTTGCCTTTGGTTTTTGGTGGTTCGTCGCTCAAAACGCTTAAAGGTGTGGACATCATGCCAATAACTCATCGAGCTACCCATGATAAGATCTTTTCATCTAATTATCACAAGATATACATGTGAGACCCTTCATATGAAAATCTGGAAAGATGAGAAAGGTCTCTATCGTCTGTGGCCAACACATTCATCACGTGAACTTTAAAAACTCACTCTCTAATCAGCCTACTGGTCTTCCATGCTTGCTATGTTATAGCAAGGCAATTAATGAAACACATGCCCGGGTAATATAACACAAGAAGCAATGGCCCTAATCTAATAACTGTCCCGTGTTGTTACTGTTTGCATTTACAACTCATGATCTAAGGTGGGGTCTTTGAAGGTTGAGAAAGCTTTAGCCACGACATTTTAGACCAGCTTAAATTTCCATGACATCAACATGAAGCAGTTTTTCAAGTAATGACATGGTTGCCAGACAAGGTAACAGCTATGCTACAACGATAATTTGTGCAGTGAAATTGAGAAACTAAATAGTTAGTCCTAGAAATAACCTGACTTACTTTACAGCCACAACATCTTAGACCACCTTTAAATCTCCATGGCACCAACATGAAGCAGTTTTTCAAATAATGACACGGTTGCCAGATAAGATAACAGTTCTGCTCCAACGATAATTTGTGCAGTGAAATAGAGAAACTACAAAGGAAGTCCTTGCAAAAACCTGACTTGCATTCTGTCGTTACTTTTTTGCAAGCACCTTGTTGTTTCAAAGAATCTGGAAATTACAAGGATCAATTTGAATAGAGAATAAAGTGTACACTAGATTTGTAGTTCATGTGGCCTTCCTAAAAAGCAACATGTCACGAGAAAATATACAGTTGAACTAACAGTTAATTAAAGATATCACCTAAGATTAGACTTCTTATCCACATCAGCACATGATCCTGGGGGTAACACCTCCTGGAGAAACAAAATTATTTCTTTTTATATCTGGGTCTGAATCTGAAGCAGGAAAGTCTGAAAGAATAAATGATCCATACTAAGAAATATTGAAATAAGATCCTTATGGCTGGTAACTTCATCTATGTCCATCTTATTACACTTGAAGAACCATTTAAGATTTTAATGCATTACACCAACAGAAAATCTTGTTCCCTAGTTGCCCAGTCATGAAAACAATACCATGACTCTTACCCCTTTTTTTGGCAAGTAGAATGTGCTTTCTCCCGAAATTAATCCCATTAACAAAAAACTAAAGGAGGAGGGTGTTTTACCATACCCCTCCTCACATCACAATATTAACCGGAATAGTTTTTTTTTTAATTTTATTTTTAATATATGTTTTCTTTTTTAAATTTCAATTTCATTCTTCAACATTAAATTTACTAGGGATAGGGATTGGGTTTTGTACTTTTTTCAATTTACTTTTATGAGGTTATCTTGAACTTATGACTTGGACCACAAGTTTGAAAGGTTAACTCGGTTTACTCGAGTATTTTTTTCTTTTTTCTAATTGACTTTTTTTTCTTCTCAATTTCATTCTTCAACATTAAATTGATTGAGAATTAGACTTCGTGATTTATTTCAGTCTTCTTTTTATGAAGTTATCTCCATCTCATAACTCAGGTTAATCTTGGTTGACTCGAGTTGTCTTTTGTATGTTTTTCTAATCGATTTTTTTTCAACTAGGTTGATTAAGAATTGATCTTCATAATTTTTTTTTTAATTTATTTTCTATTGAGTTATCTCGATCTCATTATCTAGGTCATGAGTTTGATAGGATAACCCAGGTTGACTTGAATTATTTTTTTGGAATTTTTTTAATTGATTTTTTTTCTTCAATTTCATCCTTTAACATTGAGTTTATTGAAAATTAAGCTTCGTAATTTGTTTTAATTTCCTTTCTATAGGGTTATCATGATTTCATGATTTGATATGCAAATTGACAAGTTAACCTAAGTTGATCTGGATCAATCCAATATGTTGTCATCTCATTGTTTATTAAAAAATCTCATCTTAAATATTTATTTTGGGTCAAACTACGTTTTTATTTATCTGTCATTTAAGTTGTCTTTAAACCCGTTAAAGCGATCGAGTCACATTGAATCAATTCTCACATTCTTTAATTTTTTTTTCTACTAAAAAAAACATTAGCAATGCCTAAATTTTTTTTTTATATTAAAAAAATTTTGATCGGACCAACAAAGTGCTGCAAGCCAAATGATACAATACCAACTAAAAATCTTGCACCTTCTCACTTTAAGAAAGCCTTTAGATTTGTTTTCAAGATTAAGAGGGTAATTGGGATCGTGGTTGGACTGTGCTTTTGAAAAATTTTGATTTTATTTTTAGCTTCAAATTATTATTATTATTATTATTATTATTATTATTATTATTATTATTATTATTATTATTATTATTTGTATTTTTAAATTGTTTTAATGTGCTGATGTTAAAAATAATTTTTTTAAAAAAAACTTTATTTTGATGTATTTTCAAGCGAAAAAACACTTTGGAAAGCAATTTCTACCGGAAATCATAATTTTTTTGAAACATCTTTGGTAACGGCATCCATATTAAAAACTTTTGTCCATATTTGTCTCTTAAGGTCAACTTTTCCTGTTCATTTTTTATGTATGAAAATGAAGAGGGGGAGAAACACCCAATTTATTAATTATTGAAGAATTTGTATCTCCCTTGATTTTCCTTCTTCTAGAACCTATTGATTATGCAGAATAAAAAAGAAAAATTACTCTACAATCACACACACACATAGAACTTACTAGCTAAAGATGACTCCACTTTATTTTGCTTGTTTTCTGGCAAGATTTGCTTATATCAAACCATGAAACAGGGCGTCAACACAGGCCATCTGTGAGACAAATGCAGTTAGAAACGACGAGAGACAAAAAAATGTTATCAAGACAGAAAACTAAGACATCATGCATCATATGAATATGCCTGTAGAGCTATTACCTTCTGCCAACTCACAGGTAAATATCCAACACTAAAACCAGGCAACCATGGATCCCACATAATACATTCCCTATATCAGAGAGGCAAAAAATGTTAGCTTGACGGAAAAACAAACAAATTCATAAACAAAGAATTATTCAGGGGCCAAACTCATCAAGACTGAACAATGAACAGGTTCAACAGCTGAACTCAATAAAATCTGAATTAACATAACTATTTCTCTTTTCCTATTGTTTTCGGTTTCTTTTTTTCTTCCCTGGCTATCAAAGTAATATACTAAGAATGTTCAATGATTAGTATTTAAGGAAATAAAATGTACCTTCACAGGCAAAAACCCTGTGTTTCATGAATGCAAGTTTTGAACTTGTCAAAGCAAGCTGGTGCAAGTTCTGACTTGATCTGAAGTTAGCATGCCAGCAGATCAAAGGACATAACTTCATGTTCTCATTCAAAACCTTGGCCAAATGGAAAAGCCCTCAAGCTGGAAAAAAAGAAAAAAAAAGTGCTCTATCACCTTTCCAGTAGCTCAATCAATGAAGGTGTGGGAAAAACAGAAGACTATCTCCTACTTGAGAGTTCATTTCAGGTGGTGATGGCTGGAGTAACCCATTATTAGACAAGTCTTCCAAACCTTTGATATCCTGTTGCAAGCGGCTAACACGCAAAATCGCATGCTCAAGAACCAGAGGATCATCGGGGGGGTTCTGCAGAAGGGTAAGCAAGGCCTGGCGATAAACTTGAGATGCCAATAATGGCCTTGCAACCTGTCGATTTTTACATAAAATTGCCACCTTGATGACATGCTTACAGAGATTTCCCTGTCTTGACCAGGGACAGTCACAGAGGGCAAACTCAGAACCAGGGTTCCAAATTGTATATGCCAGACTTCTATCGGTCTGGGAGATCACTTTCGCAAGCTGTAGATTTTGTTCATCCAATATCACATCGACATCAGGGATGTGCAGGGCCTGATACCAAGCATTAGTTAAGAAAGACTTGTCCCTTACATTTGTGAAATACCCAGTCTCTGCACTGTATTGATCTAACCAATATAAGGAGTGGAATTCAGTTGTCAAAGTGTGGATCAACCAGTCAATTCTTGTATAGGAATGAGCATATTGCTGATCGAAAAGCTTGGATTTCAACCTTAAGTGGTAGGATTCAATTGCAGCCAGGGGCTCCGTGCTGGCTACAGGGAGAGACCTTATGCTATTAATCCACAACTCTGCAACACAAGAAGGCAGGTTAAAACAAGCATCTAATATTAAAAGTTACAGCTATGAATTGTTTTGAATGAATAATACAGGCTTTTAATTTCATCTTCAGTAGCTATATGGAGGAGCTGAATGACAATGAACATGACGCTGTTATAGAATGAATCAGTGCAGAAGTTATCACTTATCCGTTATTTGCATATTTTAATAGCTGATGTTTTACATCAAGGTCATTGTATACTAGCTGTTTGCTAATATTCATGTTATTTCTAAATCTTCCACTTTTTTCTTCTATTATATCCCCACTTATACATAATGAATAATTTAGTCAAACTAGCTATCATTTGTGAACCAAGTAAGAATTTATTAACAACTACATCATAAGATGTCATATGAATAACGTGTCACATTTGGAAGACTTACATAAGAACAATGTTCTGTGTTGTTCTTCAATATGCAGCTGTTATTTCAATCATGGTTAAAAATCTTTCTTTCCAATATTCCTTTTTTCTACATGTAACTGCCTGCCATTTTTTAGCACCAAATGAATAAATAAAGAAAATCCCTATTTCATTACAGAAATTATTATGAGATCAAAGTTAGGAATAAATAATATCCTATTTCAGCAATGCATGTTTATATGTGAAATTAGATGGTTGAAATATAATATAGCAAAAAAAATTACATTATAAAGATTCCTCCAAGAAACAAGGAGAAGGCTTTTATTCTCAGACAAGTAGAATAATGCATAAGAGAAACATATACCTATACATGGCAACCATCTCCTCTTGAAATAATCCATAAAGATACATTGGTCAACATATACTTGCATGAACTCTTCAACTGCATTATCAGCATTTGGCCCACTTCTTGTAGAATACAAAATCCAACCCAAGTGCTTAAACATCTCTCGCTGGACATCAATGTTGCAGCATTTCTTTAAAAGACTTCTCATCCAAGCACGGCGAACATGCCAGGCACATAATAGGAACCGGCATTGGAAAGCCTCTCTGCAATTAAAAAACCACGAAGGAATTTAGATTCCCCATTGAAAGTTAGAGTCAAGTAGAAGAAATTGACAGTCCCTGCCAAAAAAATTTACCTTATGAAAGAAATATCAAAAGAAGGATCATCCACTAAAAAGGCATTAGGCCTCCATCTCGGGTCCTTGCTTCGGATTCTTTCAGCCAAAGAACCAATCCATTTGTGGATATCTTGAGTAACAAATGAGGAGGCAACGATCCAAGCAACCGGAATTGCATTTTGAGACGAGTCAAAAACCAGTAAAGTACACAGGGGATACTGCAATGGAGAAAATTACCATTGAATTGCTATTGAATTAATACCTATAACACCTTTTCATATTCCACAGTATAGCAATTCAATTCTTCCTCAACTTTTAGCCCAAATAATTTCTAATCATGATGTTTGGTCCATTTAAATGATCTAATCCTTGAAGGTCACAAGTATAAAATAAAGGCCCTTGAACAATTGTGTTCCTTGAATTGTGGTCTTGGAAGGAAGAATTTGGAGACTTAGAGCTTTAGGATTTTTACATAAAATTGCTGCTCTCAAGACTGGATTTTGGTTGCAAGCCCAAGCCTCGAATGATTCAAAATTTTGCAATCATAAGATATTTGATACTAAAATGTGTCAACCACCAATATTTACGAAGAAAATTTCTGAATCCTTGAAATTTTTGCATGCCAGTGGCTTCACACATGACCATGAAGAATCAAAGAGTTCTTAAATGAACAAATTACCTTAAGTTTCTTCAAGCCAAATGTAGAATGAGAAGCTACCGAACCACTATGTCCATAACGGATCATCTGCTGCAGCTGCCAATCTGTCTGTATCCCCAGAATAAAAGGTTCTGTGCTTGACATATCTTGGAAGAAAAAAACATGCTTCTGGTGGCGCTGCACCCACATCTTTACACTGAATTCATCATCTGCATGCAATTTGTAAGATGAATTACGAACAATCCTCTCCATGTTGCGAACATCATTCCGAGTGAGCAAATCATCTCGGTTGAGGGGGCCACCATGCCCCTGCACCACCTCTGCATGATGCTGGATTATATTGTCCAAAGATATTCCAATATATAGCAACGACATCACTTTCTGGCGCAATTCTTCTGAAATCCTTGGAGCATACATAGCTCTTGTCCCCACAGCATCCACATCAAGTATCCCATGACATGGGGCCCCTGTTTTATCTACATGTTTTCTCTGATTATATATGATAAGAGCAAGGAAGGGGCGAGTGTATAAGCGTTTTACAGTGAAATGGCAAAGGCAACCTCTCATCATGTGACGCCTCCCGGGTCTGCTTCCCTTCCCAGTCGCAGGTTTGGTGTGAGAACCATCCCCCATAGTGGGCTCACTATCTCGATAATCTTCAGGACCATATGAACACCAATATCTGAAAGATAACTTTCATAATGCATTACTTGGATTAAACTACAAGGGATCTTCAAGACATGCATCAATTCCCGGTGACATAATTACCTTTTATCATTAAAATATTCTCTTTGAATGTTTGTCCATTTAGTGGTAAATAAACATTCATTTTGCAAAACATTCACCTTTAAAACAGACAAAAAGAGCCATCCTTTAAGGAGCTCTTGGCAGAGAGCACATTTCAGAGAACAAAAACCAAGAACAATCATTTACACACTGGCGTTCATAATTCATTCGTCATAAAACCCAAAAAAGAAGAAGGTGCCTTGTATAGCACTGCATGAATTTATGAACATACAGTGTATATTCAAGATAGCCATCGACCCTTGGTTTGCTGATGCTCCCTTCAGATCTCTTCCTTCTAGACTCAATTCGAAAGCTAGCAGGACATTCTGCATTTGAAGATTCTCCTTTTACAAAATCATCCACTCTAGCAAAAGGGATTAGGGCAATATCATCGCCACCTTGTCGACCACCTTCTACTTTCTCCCACTTTATATGAGCAGCAGAAAACTCTGCACAAGGAGGATCTTGTACTGGAAGACTAAGAATGTCCTCCATTCTTGGCATCTGTCAATTTAAGACCCCCAAAAAAAGTAAAAAAAAAAAAACACATTACGTTGCAGTAAATCCAATTCAAGGATCATTACACACTGTACAGCCCTTTTCTTCCACATTCTCACAAACACTTTGCAATGAAAAATATTTATTTTTCTTCTTTTTTCTATAAAAGAAGTTATTGTATTGATCAAAAGCAACAAGGAGGACCTAACCCCACTACAAAAGCAAGAATCATTATCAGATTACATAAGCAGTCTAATGAAAGATTAAGATTACACGTGCATGGAGTTAAGTACACTATTTTCATTGAATAAACAAAATACAAATCAACAAATGAGAATTAGAGTGAAAACAAATACAGAAAAATCAAAGGTGTAGTCAAAATCACCTTTGGTTCATGGCCCTTCATGCTCTTTTTAAAGCTTGAAATGAAACTAAGCTTTAGCTCACTGTTAATCTATTATGTCTCTGCAAATGGATAAAGTCCATTGCTTTAAGATAAGAGAAGCACTAAAAAGAGGAACTTGAAAGACCCAGAAAGCAGAATTGGAAGAGGAAGTGAGATAGTAAAGCAAATTACCTCTCAAAGCCTTGGTTTTCCTTACAATTCCAGGAGCTCTCCCTCCTCCTCTGAATCTCTCTCTCTCTCTCTCTCTCTCTCTCTCTCTCTCTCTATTAGTGTTTGTACTTTGTACAGTGAAAGCTTTTGAAATGATTGAACAAGATGTCAGCAAACGACATGATGTTCACTCGTATGCATGGCATGTTCTTGAAGCCAAAAAAAAAAAGGAGGAAGACGAAAGACGAGCCGTCTATACGTCAGGGTTGAGACGACTTCAAATGCTTGTTTTGTTTTGTTCTATCTTGGACAACAATCTCATCTATTTAGATTTGTCCAACGTACGAAATTCATATAACATCAAGCACTTAATCAACACTTTGTTGTACAAGTTTGTGCATGTCATGGTGTGATGGAAATAAAAATGTAATTATCGTTTTATATCATAAAAATACAATAAGTTATTAATTCATCCGTTACATAACATAATTTATAAATTGAATGAGTTAACTTATATTAATTTAAAATAATATAATTTTAAGATTTTTTTTAAAAAATCAAA
>Ga0325410_1003405_pt1 | contig 17948 bp, 18 predicted proteins | sample PopdelMetagenome_16_FD_206182 | JGI IMG/M metagenome (GOLD analysis project Ga0325410, IMG submission 206182) | Populus deltoides microbial communities from Bellville, Georgia, United States - Xylem-PdIQD-R3 | ecosystem: Host-associated > Plants > Phyllosphere > Stem > Wood/Secondary xylem... | reverse complement strand
GGTATGACATAGATTTTATTTAAATCCCAAAAAATTAATTGAGTTTTGAAGTTTACATGTAAATAACTTCATGAAAATTTACTCTTTCTCCTTCTTAATTGTATTCTTGTTTATAATGCATACATTCTTGGACATTGATGGGAGATTAAGAGATTAGTCATAGCTATTTTATTTGTTTAATTTAAATTTGATTTTATCTCTTCTTTCTCGAAGATGAGCAAGAGCTAAGTATCGGGGTATTTAATACAACCATACTATTTGATAGTTTTACCCATATTTACAAAGTATTTTACCTATGTTTTTTATATGAAATGCCTTAATATTCTTTATTTTATGATCTGAAGGCACTTTTGGATGTAAATTAAAAAAGAAGTAGATTTGAGATAATTGATAGATTTGACCTCCAATCAATGATTTGTGCAAATCTTAAGCTCTAGAGGTCAAAATGAAGTGATTCCAAAAGAATTAGATAGCTAACATCCATATCGTTCTATACATATATAGCAAGAAAAATAAAAAGAGAAAGAGCATGGAAATCACAGCCTTCAAAGACAAATCTCGCATTCTACCATTGTTGACCTTTGGCTATTTCGACTTGAATATCTTGAGTTACAGACGTCCATTAGATGCAAAATTAATTTTATTGAATTCCTGACTCGAAGACCTATCAGCCTACCTAATGTCAGCAAAAAAGGAGTTGATATGAGAGAGATATGAGTTTTCTAAGATGACACATTATTTCTCCTTTTTTAGAAAAATAGTTATTGAAATACTTAAATGTAAATTCTCTACTTAGAAAAGGACTATTTTATAGAAAAGAAATTAGGGTTTCCTATCAAATAAAAAGAAAGAGACAAAGGAAGGAGAAGAAAAACGCACCCTTTCCTCCATAAACCCAAAATCATGCATTCTTCTTTCTTTTTGATTAGCTGTTCAATAGACATGCAAGGCTAAAAACTCTTTTTCTTGGTTGCAAGGACATAGAAAGCTTCAAATTTAAAAAACTATGAGATTTATTTCACCTTTTCTTTTTAGTTTATATGATGAATATGCTTGTTTTCCTATGCTGATTTCCTATGATTGTTTATTTTAATTGCTAGAGCGAAGTCTAAGTTATTATTGTAAACAATCTACTGCAAAGTTTGCTATCAAAACTGGAGTTGTGGTATGTAAACTTGTGAAGCAACTAAGTTTAATAATTGTAGCGGATCTATGTTATTAATCTTAGGGAAAACAATCAATCAAATCAAACATGGACTACGGACAATTATGTTCTCTAGATTAATTAACTTATCTCGTTCTTAAGGCTGCCATTGAATTAAATTACTAGTGCAGACACTGTGGTTGTTTGATGATTAGGGCTAGTTATGCGGCTGATCTGATAACTAACCAATGTTAAGAAAAGATAAATATTCATAATATAAATTGATGTATCGTTTTAATGATCAGTTCTGATTTCCGTGGGTGGACGTCTACTTGAAAACAAGGTTTGTTCTCTTGATTGTTTTCTGATTTATTTAATTTAGTTTGATTGTTTTAATCTGCTATAGCTTAGATAACCTCAAAATTCCCCCCAATTGCATGTCGTATAGCATAAAAATTTGAACTAAACCTTCCTTGTGAGATTGACCCCTTGCCTACTATATACCATTTTGTTTATTTAAGTTAGGGTAATTAATTTGTATAACCGCGACATCGCAACACTGATATAAGGCTTATTTATATAGCCTACAATGTTGTCCAATAATTTTAGAAACCAATTTTTCATTAAATACCACTAAACCTTCTTTCCTTATATAGCTAGGATGGATAAGGAACCTTATATGAAAAGGATTTTGTAACATTATTGAATCCTTACGACACTTATAAATTATGTTGCAGCCCATTAAAGATCCTTGTAGAAATAGAAAATTCCCAAAACAAACTATCATATCCTTATAGGAAAAAGATCCTTACAAATAGGAAGTTCATATGTCAAAAGAAAGTGAACAGCAAATTCTTACAACATGTTATGATCTATATTGCAAGTCCTTCTCGAACTCCGATTCACTTGAAAGCTTACCCCAACATGGAAAAATACATCTGGAATCTTCTAGTAAAGTTTCAGCTTGATTCAAGGTGTGATTTGGAGTTATGTTCAATAGATGGGAGGAAATTTTATACCAAAATTCGAATATGACCTTACTTGAATCATATCACATACCTTATCTATTATCCACCAGGTTCAAAAAATACCCACCCATTTGGGTTGGTATCTATTAGGTTTGAATTAAATTGCAATAGTATCACAATGAATCTTGTTTAGGCAGGCAAAACCCTATGGGTTGGTTATTCAGGAAAAAAATTTGTAAATGGTTGTTCGATTCTTTCGGTCATAAAGTGGATAAAACAGTTAGAGTCCATTTATGCCAACACAACTTGCATATTTGCCCAATTACACAATAGAAATATAGAACATGGTATTGGAGGCGAATGCCACCATTTTCTAATTCCTTATTTTCTATAATGACCCTTTACAAAGGAGTCTTTCTAACTTGAGAGTGAATACCAATGTTGTCACTTTGGGAAATGAATAATTATCCACCATCATTTTTAGAAAGTAAATGTGACTAGATTTAATGCCTTTTGGGTTTTTTTTAAAGATATAACAACTATTGGTGTAATGTCTCTATGAGTCATGACACTTATAGTATTTCTTCCCCTTGATATGTTTAATAATGTAAAGTATATGATTAATATTGAGCTTGACTCCCCCATATGAACTGGTCAAAAATTAATTCATGTCTTAAAAAAGTATTCTTTTTTCCTCATCAACAACTCTAGTGGCCTTTATTTCTTTTCTACCAAGCTCGCTAGCTTTTTTAGGTGCTCTGGTCGTGGTAATCTCAATTAGTTTACCTTCCTTGAGTTTTTGATCGATATTGGCTATTGCTGATTTTTTAAAACTCCTCATTAGAATTTAAGTCAATCACTTCAAGTAGCCAGCTAGGTAAGTCCCCTTGAGTGGCTTTTTTTTTTTTTTTGCTTGTTCACCCAAAATCTTTCATATCAAGAAGTGTCATCTATAAGGGTAAGTCCCCTCATTAGTATATTTTGTTCTCACAAACCTCATTTTCTAGTATTGTATACCTTCTATAATCAACTTAATACACTTCTTCTCTGTTGTATCTACACTACATTTGATTTTGAGAGTCTTGAAGTGAAACGTGTAGCTTTTTATGGACTCTTCTAGATCTTCAACACTTCTAGCCAAGCCAACTAGCATTACTTCTAGTTTTATTGTGGGAAAGTGCTCATGAAAACAATTGTAACAGTCCGAACTGTACGACTCGATCAATGTTAAAAGATCCTAACATATCGTCTTTATTTGAGGGTAATTTTTTTTTCAAAAATTCGACAAAGTTTCGTTTGTATTTAGGACATTCCAAGTTATCGACTATTATCAATTTACTCAATCAACCCATCATCCTAAGGTCCCATAATTCCGGACCTTATATCAAACCTTATAATTCCATACCTCATACAATCCACATAATATATATATTCTATGATTAAGTTCAATATGAACATAGTCGAAACATCATATCATAAAATTTAAAAGGAAAGGAATACTAACATGCAAAGAAAGTATTTACAACATAATAAGTGTTCTTAAATATTTCAAAAGGGTTAATTACAAGATAACTAAAATACCACATGTTAAGTTGAACTTTTATAAATACATCAAGGTTTACACAAAAGTATACTACATAAACACGTTAATTCCTTTTTGTTTAAGTTAAATATTTACATAAGCTTCACAAAGTAGAGTCCTAAACTAATGATCTTCCTAGATATTTGATGGACCTGTTACATAAATAAACATTTCATTATGTTGATAAAGAATATATATGTTCATGTAATGAATACGAATGAAGTGTTAACTTTCTATCGGACCCATAAGAATTCCAATAGAGAACTTATATTTTGCTTGTAAGTCTTTTAAACCTAATTAACACTCATTTGTATATCCTTAATTTGAATACTCTTATTTACTTGCATGAATTGGGTGACCTTGCCAAGTCTAATCTTGTAATTCATATCCCGGCAATCCTATCACGGATGTCATTAGCCGAACTAATCTTGTAAATCATCTCCCGGCAATCTTATCACGGATGCCATTAGCCGAAGCTAATCTTGTATTTACGCTAGATTTTATTTACATTGAATAAGACATTTATTATAATTGCATTCACCATAAGAATTCTAAATTGTATAAGTGCAAATAGGAGGAGAATCATGCACCTGTTTCACCTATCTCGCGACCTCCCCTAATAGAAGATCCAATCATGTTTGCTCCTCCTGAATCATAAGGAAATTTTTGGTTATGATTCCCTCAAGCCAACATTATAGAGAATCCATATTCATCCATTAACTCATATGTTACTTTTTATACATGTTCATTTCCTCATAATAACATACATACATATATCATGTATATGTTCAGAGTTAGTATCTCAATGTACAAGTGTTCGTATGACTCAATTTTTTTATATTCTTATATATATAGTATTCACGTGAAAGTCTACCATTACTGTCTAGACATTGAACTGCTACTTTCCAGCTTTGAACTGTTACTGTCCAACTTTGAACTGTTACTGTCCAACTTTGAACTCTTACTATCCAATTTTGAATTGTTACTGTCCAATTTTGAACTGTTACTGTTCAATTTTCCAAATGTTACTGTCTGAACACATCAGATTTTTAACTATATCTAAAGTTCTAAAACTCCATTTTAAGTGAGATTGATCTCGTTAGAAAGCTAAGACACAAGGCTGCAAGTTCTCTGAGGGAGGAGAACCCAGTTTTGCCTCCAAAATAGTCAAAATTGCTCATTAACTAATTAGTCCTATTGCCCTATATAATTAGTCACGACTCAGTCTTAGCTGGTAACCCATAATTAGAGTTCTACATCTCCAAATTGAGCAAGACCAGTTTTCTTGGTTAGCTAACATTCAAATCTACAATTCTTATGAGGAACCCGATCCTAATTCCCTCATCCTCCTACCTGAAATCTCACCGAAAGTCAAGAGACAAGTCTGTCCAGAGTTGTCTCCCCCTCCCCTTCACACAATACTTTCATAAACTACATACCACACATATGAATTAACTTAATCTCAATAATAAGTACTTTTTCCCCAATTTATGTCTACGAACCCTAACCTATGATTCAATATCAAGAGGTCAAATCTTTATCAAATTTTAAAATTAATTTTTTTAAGATCATGTTTAGAATACCTTACCTGGTACAAATTAAGATTTTGATCTTTAACTGGTTGAAGATTTTCAACTCCCTCCTTTCTTTTCTTCTTGTTCAATTTCTTGGTAATCCTTTGCTCTCAAGTGTTTATCCCGTCTATAAGCTCTTAATCTTGGATGGGTTCTTGAAATTTTAGTGTTCTCTCTCTTGATTTCTCAAGAATGGGTATAAAACTCCCTATCTTCTCTCCTTAGGGTTCCTACAGATTTTTGGTGAGGAGAGAGTATTTATACTCTATATTTTCCTTTATTTGCATTTAGGCCCCCTTTTCCTTTAAGTGTATTATTCTCTTCAATTAAATCCAACCCTCAACAGTATCGGGTTTATTATAATGTTTCAAATTATTTCGCTCGAAAATTTATATTCAAAAATTTTTGAATTTCTGTTTTTTATTTAACCATATGCATGAATTTCTTCACTTTTTTTTCCTGGGTTTACATTCTCCTCCCCTAATAGAAATTTCATCCTCGAAATTTGATATACCTGAGTTTATAAACAAGTTGGGGAATTTTCATCTCATTTCTGATTCTCTCTCCCATGTTTCTTCCTCGATTTGTGAGCTTCGCCATAAGACTCTGATGATGGGAACTTTCTTATTATAAAGTTCTTTCTCAACCCAATCAAGTATCTTTATCGGTCTTACCTCAAGTGTTAAGTCTTCTTTTACCTCCACTGGCACTTGGGGTAACACTCTCGAAGGGTCTACATCGGCTTTTCACGGCAAAGAAATATGGAATACATTGTGAACCTTGGCCAACTATGAGGGCAAGTTTATTTCATATGCTACAGGTCTGATACGTTTTCGGATTTCAAATGGTCCAATGAACCTCGGAGCTAACTTCCCCTTCATGCCGAATCTCAGCATGTGCTTCCATGGAGCTACCTTCAGAAATACTTTATCTCCAGGACAAAATTCAAGTGGTCTTCTTCGAATATCTGCATACTTCTTCTTTCTATCCTGAGCCACCTTCATTCGATCCTTAATCATTCTCACTTTTTCAGTAGTGATTTGTACTAATTCTGCCCCATACAGCTTTTTGTCCCCAACTTCTTCCCAACACAAGGGTGTCCTACACTTTCTACCATAAAGAGCTTCAAATGGGGCCATTCCAACTGTTGCATGATAACTGTTGTTATATGTGAATTCTACTAGTGATAGGTGCGCCTCCCAGTTTCCACCAAATTCCAAAGCACATGCCCTTAGTAAATCCTCTAAGATCTGAATAATTCTCTCAGATTGGCCATCAATTTGCGGATGAAAGGTAGTACTGATACTCAAATTTGTTCCCAAGGCACGTTGTATGCTCGGCCAGAGACGTGAAGTAAATCTTGGGTCTCGGTCTAAAACAATTGATATTGGGACTCCATGAAGCCTTACAACTTCATTCACATAAATCTTAGCCAACTTGTCAACTAGATCTGTCATCTTTACTGGTAGGAAAAGAGTAGACTTAGTTAGTCTATCCACAATGACCCAGATTGCATCATTTCCCCTCTTTCCTCTGGGTAGTCCAGACACAAAGTCCATTGTGATCATTTCTCACTTCCACTCAGGGATTGGTAATGGTTGTAACAGCCCTGCTGGTTTTCGGCGTTCTATTTTTACTTGTTGGCAAATACTACACTTTGCCACGTAACCAGCCACTTCTTTTCTCATATTTAGCCACCAGTAGTATTGCTTCATATCCTGGTACATCTTAGTATTACCTGGATGTACAGTGAACTTAGACTCGTGAGCTTCTCGTAGTAACTTTTGTTTAAGGGCTTTGTTGTCAGGCACATATATACGTCGCCCCAACATCACTATTCCATCATCACCCATTTGAAAAAGAGTTTCACCCCCCGATTCCAGTTTGATTCTCACTTTTGACACCTCATCATAATGTTGTTGTGCCTCTAATATTTGCTCTCGATATCCTGACTTCACCCTTAGTTGAGCCATTAAGGATCCTTCCGGGCTCACACCTAGTACTGCCCCCAATCTCTTTAGCTCAATCATGGTTTCCTCATTCCAAGTCGTTGGTCCACCCCTAATCACCTTGTCTTTACGGCCGAGAGCATCCGCGACTACATTCGCTTTTCTTGGATGATAATCTAGTCATTGTCTTTAATTAATTCTACCCATCTCCGTTGTCGCATATTCAACTCCTTCTGCGACATCAGATATTTAAGGCTCTTATGATCCATGAAAATTTGGGCCCGGGATCCGTATAAGTAGTGCCTCCATACTCGTAAAGCAAAAACTACTGCTGCCAATTCTAAGTCATGAACTGGGTAGTTGACTTCATGAGTCTTCAGTTGTCTCGATGCAAAGGCAACTACTTTTCCATGCTACATTAGAACACAACCCAGTCCTTTTCTTGAGGCATCACTGTAGACTACAAAGCCTTTCGTTTCGGATGGAAGGATTAGCACGAGGGCATTAGTAACCTTCTCTTCAATTCTTGAAAGCTCTCATCGCACTCCTTTAACCATTCCCATCTTATGTTCTTCCTGGTGAGTCGTGTCAATGGAGTTGCTATCGTTGAAAACCCTTCGATAAATCTTCTATAATACCCTGTCAATCCGAGAAAACTACGAATTTCAGTTACTGTAGTCGGCTTTTCCCATCTCAAAACTACTTCCACCTTCTGAGGGCCCACAAAAATGCCTTTTGAAGACACTACATGCCCCAAAAAGGTAACTTCTTTTAACCAGAAGTCACATTTATCCAACTTGGCATACAACTGACGGCTCCTCAGAGTCTGTAGTGTCTGTCTCAGGTGTTGTTCATGCTCCTCATAGGATTTGGAGGAAACCAAGATGTCATCGATGAATACGACAACAAACTTATCAAGGTATGGCTGGAATACTCGGTTCATTAAATCCATAAAAAGTGTTGGAGCATTAGTTAATCCAAAGGGTAGTACCAAGAACTCAAAGTGTCCGTAGTGAGTTCTGAAGGCAGTTTTCAGCACATCTTGCCCCTTGATTCGCATTTGGTAGTATCCTAATCTTAAATCAATCTTTGAGAATACTTTGGCACCCTTTAACTGATCGAACAAATCATCTATCCGTGGAAGTGGATATCTATTCTTTACCGTCACTTTATTCAGCTGACGGTAATCTATGCAAAGACTCAAAGTTCCTCTTTCTTCTTCACAAATAATACAGGTGCCCCCCAAGGTGAGTTGCTTGGTCATATGAACCCTTTGTCTAAAAGCTCCTGTAATTGAATTTTCAACCCATCCAATTCTTTTAGGGCCATTCTATACGGTGGTTGGGCTATAGGAGACACTGCAGGCAATATATCTATGGTGACTTCAACTTCTCTTTCTAGGGGTAGTCCTGGCAATTCTTCTGGAAATACATCTGGAAATTCCCTCACAATTGGAATGTCAGAGAGTCCTATTTTACCCTTTTTCGAATTTATCACACAGACAAGGTATGTTGCACAACTTTTCTTTAGTAGTTTTCTCACAACCATACTCGAGATCATATTTGTAAAGTTGTAAATTCTCCCCCCTTTAAAGACCATTGTTTCACCCTTAGCCCCTTGGAAGGTTACTGTTTTTGTAAAGCAATCTAGACGAGCCTTATTTTTGCCCAACCAATTCATACCTAGAATTATATCAAAATCACTTATTTTAGTTCACACCCATTAATGTTAATTCTCACCCCTTCAAATACAATATTTGTTTCCACAGTTTCCCCAAAAAATGTCCCAATAATAAATCCTTTCTCTACCCTTTTCGTTTCCTTACTCAATTTGGTTACATTTTTATTTGCTATAAAAGAGTAAGTGGCACCAGAATCAAACAAAACATGCATTTGATAGTCATTCATTTGCAGCATACCTGCCACCACATCTGATGCTGCTCTGACATCCTCCTCGGTCATATGGAAAACCCTTCCTTGATCCTTTTCATTTTGCACTCTGGGTCGCCCCCTATTTGAGTTAGCTCCTAACTGAGTCGACCTTCCCGGTCTGTTTACTGTGATGGACTGCTAATGACTCTGACTTTGTTGTCCTTGTCTCTGAGGGTGTTCAGTGTTTAACTGGGGGCATTCCCTTTTAAAGTGACCCTTCTCACCACAATGACGACATCTTCTTCCAAGTACTGATAGGTTTTCCACTTATGACCTTCTCCTCGACATATATAGCATCGTCTAAGAGAAACCATACAACTCCCGGGGTGTCTTTATTTATACTGAGCATATCGAGGGCAGACAATTTCCTTCTAATCATTATGCCCCCTTGCAGCTATAGCCCTGAAGTGGGTTTGACCACTTCCCGACCTCCCACCGATATCCTATCGGAAGCTAGTTGACGTCCCCCCTTTCTTTTTAAATTGAAGTAACTGTTCGCCTCTACCTTTCTTTGAAAGCAGTGGCCTGCCTAAAAATTCCATATCCTTTCATTTTCCTGCACCCCCATGACTCTGTTGGCCTTCTTCCATAGAAGCCTCCAAGGCCTGTGCTGCTTCAATCAGTTCCCTTACTGTCCTGAATTGCAAAGCAATCAACCCCTACTTCAATTTGTCTGAAGCCATCCCTTAACTTTTCTATCATGTGTTGTTCTGACGGGATATAATGTGGTGCGAATAGTGAGAGGTCATGAAATCGTCTCTCATACTCAAGTACTGACATTCCCTCCTGTCTCAAGGTTAGGTATTCTTGTTCCTTCATCTTCCGATGATATTTGGAGTAATATTGATTCTCAAACTCTTTCTTCAAATCATCCCAGGATAGGGTTTTTGTAGCTTTCCTTAACTGAATTGTCTCCCACCAAGTCATAGCATCGTCTGATAGGAATTGAGTAGCACAGTCTACCCGTAGATCATGTGGTATCTTAATTTGAATCATGGTTTTCTCCACCTTTCTAATCCACATTCCCGCCACTTTAGCATTCTGTTCACCAGAGTAGGGTTCACAACCCATTTCTCTCATACTTTTCACCAAACGAACTAGTTGTACCACGTCATTAGTAGCTGTAGCTGTTTCTGAAAAGGTTGGTATGATGGGTGCAGGTGAGGGTGCTAGCATAGGAGTGGTAGCATTAGCCATACCTTCCATTGCTACTTTGACTAGCTGGGTCAGGAGCATTGGATCAACATAAGAAACAGATGGCCCTGCAGGTGTAGTTTGAGGGGGCTCCTCTACTCGATAAGTTTATCTTTCAACAAATTAAAAGACTTATCCTGTTCATCATTCCATTTGAATCCAACAGACTTTTTCACAATTTCAATTAAAAGTGCAGCAATAGTACTAAAATCCTTCAAGTCCATGAAAACTCCTTACCTCACTTACCGATTTTGGTGTAGGCCAATCCCGGATGGCCTTATCTTTCTCCTCATCCATCTCGATACCCTGCGCAATTATGACATAGCTAAGAAACACAATTTTCTCCATGCAAAAGGTACACTTCTTAATATTAGGATACAATTGCTCACTATGCAATACACTAAGTATATTACGAAATGATTAAGATGCTCATTTAAGCTCTTGTTATAGATCAAAATACACAACAACAAACTTACCTATAAACACACGCAATACATGATTCATTAGACGCATAAATGTACCAGGCGTATTTGTAAGTCCAAACGACATGACTAACCATTCATACAAACCATGCTTAGTCTTGAATGTAGTTTTCCACTCATCACCCTCTTTCATCCTAATCTGATGGTACCCACTTTTTAAGTCAATTTTATAGAAAATACATGATCCATGCAACTCATCTAGAATTGTCATCAAGCCTATGAATAGATTGTCGATACTTTACCGTTATATTGTTGACGGCATGACAGTCGACTTCCTTTATGTTCATCCTTTTTATGCACAAGTACTATTGGCATAGCACAAGGGCTCATACTATCACGAATGTACGTCTTCATCATCAGCTCATGTACTTGCATTTGAAGCTCCTTCATCTCCTCGGGGTTGCTTCTATAGGCTAGACGATTATGAATCGAAGCTTCGGGTACAAGGTCAATTTAATGTTCAGTTCCCTTTAATGATGGTAATCCACTAGGGATGTCTTTAGGGAATACATCATCAAACTCTCGCAACAAAGAAACAGTCACACTAGGAATAGCAGAATCAAGATCGTTAGAGTTAAAATAAGCCTTATTATACACAAGTAAGATCATTGGCTTGTTAGTGAAAAACACAGATATGATTTGAGCTCTTTTTGCGTAAAACTTAAATTGTTTCTTTAATTTTTCCACACTATTATCATCACAACATCTTACTTTCTTCACTTCTTGGGTTTTACCTCCACTCTCAACTGGTTTAATTAAAGATTTAGGGGTAGCCGAATCTGATGGTCTTCTCTCACCATTGTCCTCACGTGAATTTTCACTCTTCCCATCCTCACACTCCCTTTTTAATTTTATTTGATCATTATACACTTATTTTGGAGAATGAGGTACAAGAGTGATGGTTTTACCATCCTTTACAATAGTGAACCTATTTGTAAACCCATAATGAATCGCCTTCCGATCAAACTGGCATGGATGCCCTAAAAGTAAGTGACTAGCATGTATTGAGACTCCATCACACATAACCTCATCAGAATACTTCCCAATAGCAAATGTAATCAATACTTGCTTAGTAACCTTTACTTCACCACATTCATTCAACCATTGCAATTTATAAGGCCTAGGATGCTTAACACAACTCAGATTCAATTTCTTCACAAGAGTATCACTAGCTGCATTAGCACAACTACCTCCATCGATTATCATGCTACATACCTTGTTTTGGATGTGACATCGAGTGTGAAATATGTTTTCCCGTTGCTGGTCTACATCATCTTCTTTGATTTGCATGTTCAGCGCACACCTTATAACCAAGGCCTCCCCTCAACTAGATATGCAATCTCCTCATCACTACAATCTACCAAAGGTGGCATCTCTTCATTTTCAAATTCAACCTTCCCATTGTCTCTTGCAAGTATAACTCTTCGGTTTGGACACTAAGATGCAATGTGTCCTTTCCCTAAAATCTTAAAACATTTAATATCTCTATCATGAGTAGGTTGAGATTCAGATTTACCTTTCCAATCTGTATGAGCATCCTTTTTTGTGTTAAGTGGTTTGGCCTTTGCATAAGGCTTTGGTTGGACAACCCCCTCTCTCTTCAGATTCGGCCTCCATGTTAAGGAAGATGAAGCTGAATTGGTCTGAAAATGCGTACTACCCCTTCTTTTTATTTGCCTCTCCACCTTTGTTGCCATATGGACCATGTCCTCCAATTCCACACAATGTTGTAATTCTACAACATTCGCAATGTTCCTATTCAGTCCATATAGAAATCTAGCCATAGTAGCTTTCCTGTCTTCAATCACATTAGCTCGAATCATTATGATCTCCATCTCCTTGAAATACTCATCCACGAACCTAGATCCCTGATTCAAACCCTGCAATTTTATATACAAATATTTATAATAGTGGTTAGGCACAAATCACCTTCTCATCAACACTTTTATCTCCTCCCACAACGCTACCGACCTCTCTCCACTCCTCCTTCTACTAATCGCATTCTTATCCCACCAAATCAGTGCCTCATCCGTGAATTCGATGACTACCAATTTTACTTTCTTCACCTTCGAATAGTATGGCAATAAAAAATCCAATCCACCTTTTTCTCCCACTCCAAATATGCCTCGGGATCATTCTTACTTTGAAAGGAAGATATTTTCAGTTTGATAGGATCCAAATCACCATCTAAATCATCATGTCCCCCAACACTACGGAAATTTCCCCTTTGGCTGAATTGACTCCTAGTTCTATTCCTAAAATCCCTTCGGTTTCTAGGCTACTGAAAACCTTCCTGATGGCCTATGGTCTCATCCTCAAAACCACCATCACCAATATTATCAACATCCTCCTTCACCCACCTTGGCCTTTCGGCCCTCTTGCCACTGTTTGCTTTCGGTTCAACCCCAACCTTCCTCATGTCTTAGGTGCTTGTACCAGCCTCATTACTACGTTTCTTCACCCTATCAAGTCTGTCACACATGTTCCCCATCACAAAATTCATCCTCTCCATCATTTGTGTCATGGCTTGCATTTGGAACTTAAGTTCTCCCTCGGGTGGGGGTGGTGTGTTGTTTTGATCTGACATGATAGTACTTGCAAAAATTGGTTAGTAGTAAAAACATATCCTCACGCCGCTCTTTTTTTTTTCTTAAACACTCTTAATATCCTCACACGCTCACACCTTTCGTCTCACCTACTTGCGGTTCTTGCGGAACTAAAACCAACACCAAATAGAACCATCTTAGCAGTGCCATCCAAATATGTATGTATATATGACTCAAGAAGTAAGAAAAACCAGAAAACAAGCAAAGCAAAACTGTGATGATAGTCTCGCGAGTACCAAGTGAATTTATCCGAAATATGAAGAAACTAAAGACTTGAATAAAAACATAAACAAAATATGCAAAACAATGAAACAACACCCAAATATGTTGGATATGTTGAAAATATACTACAAGAAATGAAAACAAAGGAAAAAGTGAATTCCAAAAGTTGACGCAAAACATACCCGTTTACGACGAGTTAAGTCCGAATCTGGAACCTAAAAGTAAATGGTGTCCAATTGAGCTAAAATTTCAGATTTAGTGCGATTTCAACCCAAATAGACAAAATATAAAATTTGAGAAATTTACGATAAGGTTTGATATGCTGACGCAAAAACATTATGAATCTAACCTTATTAGACTCGAAATTGAAAACCAAATCCAACGATATCCAATTGACCCCAAACTTAATATGTAGTACGACTAGGACCCCATTATTTAGAGTATCAACTTTGAGCTAATTCCGAGTTGATTTGATCCAATTTGCCCTTGTTTAGTTTTTCGCGGTAGAAACCAATAAACATCTTTTTGAACAATTTTTTTCTTTCCTTTCTCTTTTTTTTTTTATACTACTGACATATTTTGGATAGTAACAGAATGAAATAATAAATGTTTTTTATATACCGCAAATTCAAGGAGAAGAAGAAATTGGACACCAAGGAATTTTTGTGGAATCAACAAGAAACGAAAATTTCATAGGATATAACTTGATTAATGGAGCCAAGCTCTGATACCGAATGATGCAAACCTCTTGAACACACAGTCAAGCAACCCACACGCAAAGACACCAATTCCTGGAAAACCAAGTAAATCAGGTTTGATAGGAGTGTGACACAAAGATAATTTGTATCTAGACATCAGCACTATTGGAAACCAAAACCCCCACCCAAAGAATATTGAATAAAAAGTATAAGGATGGTATCACGAAGTCAGTTATTCTTTGATAAGTTGTTTTTCAGTTCTTTAGAGAATCAAGAAAGGGAGATTATCCCTCCAACACACAACAAGTGCGACAAAAGAAGTTTATTGATCTGAAAATTGTATAACCCTTACATATCTGGTTATGTCTTTATTTATACTGACTCTAAACTGAAACAAACCCTAATCAACCATTTATGTGGACTTATATGAGGTCCACTTACAATTAAATCCAAATAATATAAATAAAACCCTAAATTAAGAAGAAAATAATAATAACAATAATAAATCCAAATTTAATATCCTAAAAATGATAGGATCAGATTTGTTGTCTTATAGAAGTCCCATATAAGCTAAGAGAAATTTGATTTGAAAAATTTGTACTGCCGCCCCTTTTAGATCCTTGATTAGCTTGGATTTTCTTCTTTAACTTGGACAAATAAGAAAAAAAAATTCCTAATTTGTTGCTGATTTAATTACTTTCCTTTCTAGGCTAGGAAAAACATTAAATAATCCTTCCCTCTTTAGGAATCAGATCTGCTGAAACTTCCTTGATTGTTTAGGAAAATAAATTGCTGACTTTTTATCCTTGTATCATTAGAAAAAACAAGCCTAACAAGGTTGGTATAGGACCGAACACATTAGCCCCTTGTTCCAAACGAATTGGGCTCTTCTTGGACCTGAATTAAATGAATTAGAGGTTGTCCTTCATGCTCCTTAAATGTCGTAAGCTCCTCTAGATTCATTTTGCTTCATATGTTCTGTACAAGCTTATTTAATGTTTTTTTTTAAGTATTTTTGCTCTAACTCTTGTAATTAGTTTAATTAACACCTTTAATAAATCGTTGTCATGCTCATATTTAGTGTTGTATTGCTTAAACTAAGGCCCCGTTTGTTTGCAAGAAAGTAGTATCTTTTTGGAAAGTGAATTCCGGAAAAGTGAATTATTTTCCGATATTTGGTAGTGTAATGGAAAATGAACTGGAAAACACTTTACAGTGTTTGGTTATGTTATGGAAAATAATTTATTAATGAATTAATTTTTTTTTCAAATTTATCTAATATATGAAAAATATTAAATATTAATGTTTAATCACTTACAATAAAAGAATAAAATCTAAAAAGTGTAATGATGAATTTTTTTATTATATCATATATTCATATAGAGCTTATTTTATAAAATATAACTATATATGTCATATAATATTATAGAGATATAACCTTGTGAAATTTTTCATAAATAAAACATATTAATATATTTTTTTTCAATTTTAAAAGCTTAAAATATGTTTGTTTTCATATGAAGAAAGCCAAATTAGTTTATGGTATTAAGTAAGAGTTAGATATTTGGGTTTTTTAGTATGAAGATTTTTTTAAAAGATAAATAAATACAAAAATATTTTGATGGGTAAAAGGATAAAGATTGTTTTTTTTTTTACGGGTATCCGCAATTATCCCTGTAATATTCCTTTAATATATATCAAATAAGCATTAAAAAATAAATATAAATATAAATATCTTACATCAAACATAGTCTTGCATAAATATTAAGTTTTGATGTAATACTCATACATATTAGTTCAATTTAACAAATATAAACATGTTAGACCGAATTAAACAAGTAAACATACTTGTCAAATAACAAACATAAACTTTCTTATCATAGTGAAATCATCTTAGCAATCAGGCTTGTAGCATTGTTGGTTCACAAAATTCTGAACCCAAATTTTGCCTTAAATTAGCATTTCTTGCCATAAATGCTTTTGCCAACATTTCATGTTGGACCAAGTGATCAAATGCATCCCTAAAAGTGATCTCATCAAAACCTTCAATTTTCATCACTTCTGTATATAGCTAATTAACATCAAGTTGATTTTTGCTAAGGCTTTAGATTGCAAATGCTACATCTCCAATCTTTTTAGACAAATTTTCAACACTATCATCTTCATACATGCGATTTCTCTTCCTATGTTGCCTTTTTTGTGCACTAGAGGAAGATGTCTCTTTTCCTTTTGAAGTTTCTTCATATTCCCCTTCATTTTCAATTGAAATTGATTGCTTTTCAATGTTCTCTTCAAAGTTGACATCATCATATGATTTGACATAATTTTCGGTTGCCATATCTTTTCCAACAATAATTGTCATTGCCTCGTACATATCAAGTTTTTGGTTTAGATACTTATCATGATTGGGATGTGCCTGTTTATAAAGTTTAAAATATGCAATTTTTTAGTTCCTTGTATAACATTTTGGAAACAAAAGTTAATATAAAAATTACAAAGAGTATAATATTTATCATACCTTCACTTTTTCATCATATACATCTTTCGAAACTGTAATCATCTTCAAACAATCATCCCAACCAAAGCCACTTTTTATTTTTAAGTTTGGTTATTATTCCCCATTCTTTTTTCACAGTTTTGAGATGATTGACAACATGCTTAGGCTCACATTGTACGTTGAACTTTTGACTAATTTCTGTAGCCACCTTAACAAAAGATTCGGCTCTAAAGGTGGAAGAAGGTTTGTTTCCTTTAAGTGCCTCCTCAGCTAATATCTCAAGTAGCACGTGAGACATAGGCTTAGACCATGTAAAGTGCTTGTCCTTGCATTTTTCATTCTGTGTGGTACTCATTTCTACAAAAAAAAAATAACAAATTTATACAAAATATAATCATATAATATTTAGATTTAATAAATTAAATATGAAAACTACAATTAATATTTAAAAGAGAAAACATAAAATACATAAAAAATTATAATAAAGTCAACAAATAATTCAAATACATAACAAAGATAATACAAACTCAAGCAAGACATAATAAAAACAAACACATATAATTAACACTCAATTACTAGTTTCTTGGAGTGTTATAATCATTCCACATGGTTGATGCAATCATTTCTCTTTTTGTTATCCACTCTTTATTCTTTTCCCTCTCCTCCCGTTGACTTAAGTTGATTGTTCGTCTAATTGGTTCACTTTCCGAACATATTTCTTCCATAAGAAAGTCATAAGGATCAACTCCCATAATGTGATTATGAATAATAAAACATGCAAGCACAACATCTATTTGTGTTTCATAAGACCAAAAAGATTTTTCATCATAAAACGACTCTTCAAAAATACCGACTCTTCAAAAATACCAAACCCTCGTTCAATAGCAGTTCTCAACGAAAAGTGTCGAAGATTAAATAGCTCCTTTTCATTTTCTGGTGAATGTTCTGTAAACTCGTTCAAGTGATATCGAACTACACGAAAAGGAGAAATGATTCCTTTTCGAATACCGTAACCAGCATCACAAAGATAATATTTCCCTATAAATTAGAAAAAAAAACCTATTACTGTCTTTAGCTAATTAAACATTTTATATGTTTATT
>Ga0325410_1003400_pt1 | contig 17965 bp, 7 predicted proteins | sample PopdelMetagenome_16_FD_206182 | JGI IMG/M metagenome (GOLD analysis project Ga0325410, IMG submission 206182) | Populus deltoides microbial communities from Bellville, Georgia, United States - Xylem-PdIQD-R3 | ecosystem: Host-associated > Plants > Phyllosphere > Stem > Wood/Secondary xylem... | reverse complement strand
TTTCTACACCTTTCCATGTCATTTCTATGGAATAGTCATAGCCAGTGTAATTTATTGTCCCCATGTAAACCATGTTTTGATCCGAGGCCATCATTGCTTCAAGACTATTGAAATACCCAGTTGGCAATGGTCCACTAAAATTGTTGTAAGAGATGTCAAGAATCCGTAATTTAGAGAAGGAATTATATGCAGTCGGACCCTTCACAAAACCTTGGAGTTTATTGGATTTTAGGACAAGAATTTGGAGCTTTGGAAGCGTTTCTAGAAAGTAGGGAAATGTATCATCAATCTTATTGTTGCCAAGATCAAGAACTTGCAACAATGTACAATTGATGATAGACGATGATATTTTCCCTTCTAATTCATTTCCATTGAGGTTGAGATATTCCAAGCTATTATCCTTTGAAAATGTTGAAGGGATAGTGCCTTGAAGATTGTTCATGCCTAGATGCAACACTAAGAGCATGCTGCTGAAGTTCCCCAAACATAGTGGCGTAGAACCACTCAAGCTGTTGTTGGACAAGTCCAGGACCTCAAGGAATCTCAGCTTGCAAATAGAAGAAGAAATCTCACCTGTCAATTTACTATTGGATGCAAGAATAAGGGCTTCCAAGTTCTCTTGTTTGAAAATCGAACTTGGGATTAGACCACGCAAGTGGTTATTGCTCAAATCAAGGTAAATCAATGAATAGTGTTGGAGTTCACTTATATTGCCTATGAGATTATTGTTATGAAGGTCAAGATAATATAAAGAAGGAAGAGCAAACAAAAAGGATGGTATTGTTCCATTGAACAAGTTATTGGATAAATGTAGATATCGTGGATTTGAAAGGGTATTTAATTGAGAATGGATGGGGCCTACTAGTTGATTATTGGATAAATCTAAATATGAAAGATTGACTAGGCTACCTAAAGAATCTGGAACTTGACCCATCAATTTATTGGAACTGAGATACAAGTAACGTAGCTGTACAAGGTTTTCAAGTGATGATGAGATCTGACCGCTAAAATTATTACTTGAGAGATCTAAAGAGATGAGCTGTGTGAGATTACTAAATGATGGTGGGATCTGACCGCTAAAATTGTTACTTGAGAGGTCTAAAAATGTGAGCTGTGTGAGATTACCAAGCAGGGGAGATCTGAACTTATAATGTTACAATTACAAAGAGACATATATTCTAATGACTTTAGATTACTGATTAAGTCGTTTTCTAAATAAACTGAAATTCTTGTATTAGAAAGATCCAACAAAGAGAGGACATTACTCAAATTGGACGAAGGAAAAGAGCCAGTGAGGCCTTCGTTGTATGACAGATCCAGTGATTCAAGGTTTGGGAGGAGAAAGATGTTACCCGGGAACTTCCCCTGCAATCCACAACCCCCAAGGGAAAGAGATGACAAAGAAGAGGACAGATTCGTCAAGGAATTAGGTGCAACCAAAGACATATTGACATAATCCAAAGCGAGTTCTCTAAGCTGGGTTAGGTTTTGAACAAGCTTGTCAAAACAAATTGGTCCTAGACTTAGATAGTCGTTTTCGTTTCCAGAGAGAGAAAGTGAAACCAACTCAGTGAGTTGATCAAAATCATATGGAATCGAACCAACAAAATTGTTCCCTACAAGATCCAAGTACTGGAGGTGCTTAAATTTCCCCATTGAGGATGGGAGTTTTCCTTGCAATCCACAGTGATCGAGTCTGAGCGATGACAGAGAAGAAGACAGATTCATCAAGGAATCGGGAACAACTAGTGACATGTTTACCCAACTCAGATGGAGTTCTCTAAGCTTGGTTAGGTTTCGAACAAACTTGTCAAAAGAAATTGGTTCTAGATTCAAATAGTTGTTCCAAGAGAGATCAAATGAAACCAACTCATCAAAATCATATGGAATTGGACCAGAAAGATTGTTCCCTCCGAGACGCAAGTACTGGAGGTGCTTAAATTTTCCCATTGAGGATGGGAGTTTTCCTTGCAATCTACAGTAATTGAGTTTGAGCGATGACAGAGAAGAAGACAGATTCATCAAGGAATCGGGAACAACTAGTGACATGTTCACCCAACTCAGATGGAGTTCTCTAAGCTTGGTTAGGTTTCGAACAAGCTTGTCAAAAGAAATTGGTTCTACACTCACAAGATCGTAGTTCCAAGAGAGATCAAGAGAAACCATTTTGGAGAGGTGAGAGATTTCTGACGGAACTTGGCCTGCAAGATCTGAACCACTTAGGTTAAGATGTGTTAGATTGGAGAACTGGCCAAATCGAGAAGAAATATGGGAGGAGTTGAAATCATTGAAAGAGAGGTCGAGCTGTTGAAGATGATGGAGAGAGAAGAGAGAATTATTGGGAAGGAGGGTGCCGTAAAGCATGCTGCAAGAGAGGTCCAGTGCAGTGACATGCCCGGTTTTCAGGTCACAAGAGACCCCATCCCACAAGCAGCAGTCTGTACCCTCTTTCCATGACTCTGTTTTTGGAAAGGGATGTGGACAATAGTACTCCCATAAAGCTGAACTATTTTGAATGAAGAAGGATTGTTTGAATTGAAGGAGAGAAAGAGATTGGCGATGAGCACACAAATGAGAAGAAGAGGAGTAATTTGAGGAAAGTGGAGATGAAATTGTTGACTGGAAATGGAAGACAAGCAGAAAGAACGAGAGATATTGAGAGAGGGACAGTGGTGAAAACCCCATGTTGGCTGGCCTTACAGGATTCAAAGTATAATTAACTGGGAATGGAAGATGAGAGGAAAAGAAAGGCATTATTAGTAGTATTTATAGACGAAATCAAAGTGACTGGTTGAAGCATTAAACAAGTTTCCTTAGCTGAAAGAGAATCGGAGCAAAGAAAGACTAATTTGTTCATGAGAACATATTAATTGTTAGTATTAAAATACCTTTTTTCAGGATTTAATAATTAAAAAAAATAAAGTAAGAATAAAAATCGATGGAAATATGCAATATATATGAAAGGTTCCTATATATCAACTTGATTCCCTGTTGACTTCAAATTGTGCAAACTGAATTGTTGTTTCTTGGCACTAATATATATATATAACGTTTCTCATGATCCAAAAGTCTTTTCATTCCTTTAATTGATTTTTCCTTTTTCTATTCTAAATAAAAAATAATTTAAACTATGGAATTATGTAAATAAATAATTAAAAAATATTTGTGCAGTAAAGAATAAAAATTATAAACCCTTTACCTGAATAATTCAAAGAGCATTTATAGCTCTTAAACCTTGTTATTTTACTAGAATGAAATTATGTAAATAAATAATAAATGATTGATATCTCCTACACAATATTAAAATATTAAATGAGAAACAAATAACTCTTGCATAATATTAATAAGAAATAAATATTCATTACAAAATATTAATTGTTATAGAAATATAATAGGTCTTGAGAAGATTTTTATACTGCTAGGGATATTGAAAAATGTTACTTGAAACTAATGAATTAATCTCAATTATGAAAAGCATTTGAAATTTATCAATGATTTGGATGTTGGCATCAAAAAATTGATATTTCAAATCTAAATTATTAAACATGAGATTGTGTAAAATATTTAGAAAAAATTTTATATATCTAAGGACAAAATATCACTTATACAATATCATACCTTTTTATATTAAAATTCATAAAAATAAACAAATAAAACTTTATAGCTCAACATATAGCTTATAATATTAATTAGAACTTTCTTTTTAACTCATCCAGCGGTAATTATACAAGCATTAAATTAATATGTTGATGTTAATTTTTTTTTTGAAAACATGTTATTTTAATATGTTTTTAATTGAAAAATATTTTTTAAGATTTGATAATTAAAAAAATAAAGTAAGAATAAAAACCAAATTTATTTTAAATTATTTTATTTTAAAAATATTTTTAAAATATTTATTTTTTTATTTTAAATTAAAATTTTTTAATCTTTTTAATACACGAATGTTAAAAATAAATTTTAAAAAATAATAAAAATTTTATTTTAATATATTTTCGTGTGAAAAATACTTTTAAAAGAAATCGCTATTACAATACATAGTTTTAAAGTTTTTTTATTTAAAAAAATATTTTTTTTTATTTTTTAAAATTTATTTTTAATATTTTACATATCAAAATAATATTAAAATGTTAAAAATATTTAATTTTAAATAAAAAAATAAAAAAATATTTTTTTTCAAAATATTATTTGGAGCAATGATGTTATAGCAAAAGGATGGAAACATGTAAGGTTCGTATCAAATTGACTTCAAATTGCGCAAACTAAATTGTTGTTTATTGGCAAAGAAATAATTACGCAATGCAATGTGCGCACTAACAACTTTGCACTTATGGATCATACTTTTTGTGTGCGCTCGGTTATGTATAGTAGTTTAATTATTTTTTAAATGTTGTTTATTTAAAAATATATTAATATAATATTTTTTAAAATTTTATTTTTAATTTTTATATCAGAATATTAAAATTATAAAAAATATAAAAAAATTAATATTGATTTTCTAAATGGATTAAATAGTGTTTTAGAGGTTGCTAATATTTATTAAATTAATTAATCCTTTTAGTATTAAAAATAACTAAATAGTTATTTGACAAATATTGATTAGTAATATTTTTTTTAAAATACTTTTCTTGCTTATCATTCCTTCAATTGACATACTTTGATTTTTTCCTTTTTCTATTTTAAATAAAAAATAATTAAACTATGGGATTATGTATACGTAATTGAAATAAAAAATTGATAAGCAAAGTCAGCTTCACCTTTATATGTCCAATCCAATCCAAGCAATGGAGCACTAATGACTTTGCACATATATCGTTTCTCATTATCTAAAAGTCTTTCTGTGTGATTCATAATGTTGTGCAATATATTTTTCAAATATATTTTTTAATTGAAAATATATTTAATTCTTTTTAATTTTAATATAAACACATCAAAAACATAAAAAAAAAACATATAAAATATTTAATATAAAATATTTCTTTTAATTTTAATATAAACACATCAAAAACATAAAAAAAACATATTAAATATAAAATATTTAATTTAATGCTTTTTTAGGCGATATGTTTTTATAAAAAAACAAAAGCTACACAATATCAAATATTTATTAATGAGAATAAGAATAGGAACATGACAATATTTATTTTTTAAATGGATTAAATATCTTTTCAGGGGCTGTTAATTTTCTTAAAATTAATTAATACTTTTACTTTGTGGTCAGTTGTGCGCTTCTGTCCTTTCCCTTCCTTTTAGGCTCTCGGCCTGTCATGCAGTTGGTGTGGGAATAATCCCCTATGGATGGGACAGGCTGACTCATCAGTCCTTATATATGTAAGGGTTACTGTATTATTGTCACAGTTTTGAAACCCGAACCGGCCCGGTGGGTCGACCCGGGCCTAGAACCGGTCCGAGTCTAAGTAAAAACCCGCCTGGAAGTTGGCCCGGAAAAACCCGGTCGACCCGGAACCCGGGCGACCCGGGTAAACCCGGCTGAGACCTGGTCTCTCTCTCTCTTTTTTTTTTTTATACAGACTCATTAAACTACATCGTTTTAAACGATGAAGACGAATAAATGCCTCCTAGCCGGGGGGGCTCTGTCATTAGTCGGAAAAGTGGATCTTCAGGAGAGAAGCAAGATGCCTTTCTTTGATCCACCTTCACGGACAGGAAAGAGAACGAAAAGAGACGCGCTAAGGTCATGTGATTGAGGCTCACAGTTGATAGATATGGCTGAGGCTGAGCTGCCGCCAATCTTGACCAAAACCAAAGTTGGGGATGAGATTCTTAGTTGAAAGCAAAGTTGTTGATGCTTGGGGATGAACTCATGCTATTATTGGCGTGATTGAAGCTCACAGTTGATAGAGGCTGCTTGCTGCTGAAGAAGGAAACTGTTCACGTTTGAGATCACAATGGCTGAGCTGGTATGTGACCAAGGTGCTGTTGCTGGAGAAGAAGAAGTCATCAGCGGCTAGGAGAGAAAAGTTAATTAATTTCTCTCTTGCTCTCTGGGTTTTCTATTTTTTTTCTTTCTTTTGTGTGTGTGTGCGCTGGGGAATGAGGCAGATGCTTATGGAAGAGAACATGAAAGATCAGCCACGCTGGGGAATGGCCCGCACATGATTCATGATCACGTTGCTCTAAGCGCCACTGAGAAGTCAATGTATTGATTTTTCTTAAACATCCAAGGCCCAAACTTGAATTCAATACCCCTTCTGCTTGCTGGTTTTTTTTTGGGTTTACCCGGGTCAACCCATCTGACCCGTGACCCGGTCATTAGACCGGGTCGACCATCGGGTCGGGTTTCAAAACTATGATTCTTGTAAGGATTGTTATTGTTATTTATATTTTTATATATGTTGCTAGCATTAGAATTTAAAGAGAAGTTTGAATATAGGGGAAGAATGAGAAATAGAAGAGGATCGATGATCAGGTTATATATTAATTATTATTGATGAAATTATTGACAGAATTATTTTATTTGTCACTTTGTAATTTTATTGGTATTTTTGACACGTCACTGTACAGATAACCCGGTTTGAATCCGACTGTAATTATATCAGTAAACTCGTCCACAAAAACTTACACATCATCGCACAACTTGTTTTTTTATTTTTCATATTCTGTTTCGTATTCCCTCGGTATTTATCGACAGAGTGTTTTTATCAGTATATACCGACAGAGTTAGCGATGAAAATTTTTTTTTGGTGAATATCACTGCAAAATACCGATGAAAAAAAACCATCGGTAATTTTATTTGTATTTGTTGAATTTCTTATACACCAGGCAACACGTTTTGGCAATAGCTTTATTGAACAGTTACTAGAAAACTGACAAACAATGGAGATTGGAGTTTGAAGGTTCTTGCCCTCAAGATGCTGTGGGATTGGTCGTCTTCAAGTTCTTTCTCTTTCAGCATCAACAAGGGAGTACCAATCTTCATTTGTTCTGTCCTTGACCTCCAAGTCTTCGGAACTTGGATGTATAGATATTGTCCACTCTTCATGGAACTGAAGGTTCACTTGCAAATAATTCCACACAAGAGTGAGCGTTGGAAACACGGCAGTATTAATTTCCAAAATTGACATTTTGGCAGCAAGTCTTTGAGCTAACAGATACAGTTCATGATCTAATTAGAACTTCCTTTGCAGCTCGTCTGATGGCAGCTGTTCTCGGGGACATCTACCCCGCTATTATTCCTTGCTGGCTTATAAACTTAATACTAACTGGACCCCCCTTCGCATGCATGCATTGATAGATTATTTTTGCTATTATTAACAAGAACAGGTGACTGTTTACTTGAAGGGTTAAGCAATTTATATGTTTCCCAGAAGAAGGAGAAGCAATTATTAGCTTAGAAAATAGCAATGAATATGTGCTAATAGATACAGTTTGTGCTCTTCCTTTGCAGCTCGTCTTATGGATCATACTTTTTGTGTGCCAACAAAAGACAACAATGCAACCCTTGGTACAGATTTTTGCTGGATAAATCTGCGGTTACATACAACATCCACCTTCGTTTTGTTTTTTGTGTTAGTACGAAGAAAAATCTGAAGGAGTGCAGTGCTTAGCTGTTGTAGTGTACTAACCGATCTTGCAGTAAAATTGGGACTCTTCAGTTCAAGGTAGAAGAGTGATGAAGTGTCAATTTTATATCAAGGTCAGAAAGCAATAGGTAATGGTCCAGAAAAGTCTTCGGAACTTGGATATATAGATATTGTCAGATCTTCATGTGGTGCTGGATATGGAACTGAGGGTTGAATTATTCAATTGCGAATCTTTCCTCGCAAGGATTGGTGACTAAACAGGAGCACTGAGTGTTGGAAACACGGCAATATTAATTAATTTCCAAAATTAACATTTTTGTTGAGATCACGTCTATGTGAGTGATGTGCAGCAAGTCTCTGTGCTAATCAGAACTTCCTTTGTAGCTCGTCTAGCGTTAACTATGTTAGCAATACAAGAATGTTGATTTTTTTGTCAGAAATAAATCTTAAAAAAAAAAACAAAAATATTATTTTAATATATTTTTAAATAAAAAAACACTTCATGCTTTAAGGATAACAAAACGACAATATTGATTTTCTAAAAAGATTAAATAGTGTTTCAGGGGTTGCTATTTTTTCTTTAATTAACTAATCCTTTTAGTATTAAAAGTAATTAAATAGTTATTTGACCAATTTTAATCATGCTTATTTCAGTAATATTTTTTTTAAATACTTTTCTTTCATATCAATCTTTCAATTTTCAATTTATATGCTTTGATTTTTTTCTTTTTGCTTTTTCTATTTTAAATAAAAAAAATAATTTAACTATGAGATTATGTAAACAAATAATTAAAAAATATATATGCAGTAAAGGATGAAAATTTTAAGCTCTTTATCTTGATGGTTCATGGAGTATTTATAGCACTTGAACTTTGTTATTTTTCTGAAATGGAGAGCCTGAACAGTCTTTTTTTATAGCAATAATAAAAAATAAATATTTTTTATATAATATTAAACGAGAAACAAATGTTTATTGCATAATATTAATAAAAAATAAATATTTGTTATAAAAATATTAATAATGACAAAAATATAGTATATTATTTTACAAGTTAGACTTGAAGGAATTTCAGAGCAGCGTACCGGAAATTAAAGAAAATATTTAGTGAAAGTTTAGGAATAACATTACTGAACCATTACCGGAAAACAGAGCAGCCTCCTAAAACTGACGAAGATTGGAGTTTCAAGGTTCTTGCCCTCAAGATTACCAAGTAAGTGTGGGATTGGAAAGATCTTTCTTTCTCAGCATCAACAAGGGAAAACCAATCTTCACTTGGTCTGTCCTTTTCCTCCTTGACCTCCAAGTCTTCGCAGCCATTAAGTGGTTCTGAATATGGAACTGCAGGTTGAATTATTGATCAATTGCAAATATTTCCATACAATTAGGTCCCTTTGTTGACTATGCAAGAATGTTGGAAACACGGCAATATTAATTTCCAAAATTGACATTTTTCCAGCAAGTCTACGTGCGTGCAATTTGTGCTCTAACTATAACTCCCTTTGTGTCTCGTCTGATGACAACTGTTCTTGGAGACTTCTACCCCTGATCTATGCCTGGTTTTTCTTGGTAGCATTGCATCTTTGAAGTTTGGTTTAATTTCCTTACAATTTATTTTATCTTTCATTAGATTTCTCTATATTGTAAGAAATATTTTTAAGTGGATCATATCCCATGTCATGTTTTTAAATAATATTAATTGGGTTATATATATTATAAAATTTATAAATGATAATTAAATGATTGGATTCCATTGCTCTCTAATGATGATGAACTAAGTACAGTATATACATAATGGATGAAAGTGAAAAAAATCAGGATCCCTATGCTAGCCATATTAAATATTACATAAAATCATCAAAATATAGAAAATCTAAAGTTTGGTATTGACGGTTGAATCATAGTATGGACTAAATCTATTTACTTGAAAAACCCAAGGATATATGAGCCCAGAAAAAGATGGTCCATGCACACAAAAACTCAAAAGAAATTAAATCTAGAAATATATATCAAATCTAATTTTTTTAAGCTTAACTTTATGTTAGGCCCAACAACATAATAACATATGGGTTTAATAAAAAGTTAGATCCAACTTTCTTAGCGAAAAAATCAACTAACCTTTATTTATTAATTACTAAAGACACAACTCAATGTAGACAAAGTGAAATTCTATCCATGTCTAAACTTACATTAAAATATTATAAGTCTTTTTAATACACTATATTATCCTTTATCTTTAATATAATATGGAGTATTCTATTTTGATAAAATCAAATTTATTGAAATAATATAACTTGAAATTGTATTAGAATTCAAATCTTATATTTCAATGCCAGATAGGTATGATATTATATAGAGTGGATGATTGTGGTCTTATTTTTCCATATAAATGAAAGAAGGACTTTCTACTTTAATTTAGTTATATATATTCTCTCCATATAGATGAAATGTCAGCATTTGATATTCCCAAGTTACTGTTGGATCCGAAAATGGAAAAAATGAAAATGAATAAAATAAAATAAAATAAAATAAGGGCGAAGTAATAATTACGAGACTAGGAATGGGAACACCACAGTATTGATTTACATCATAGTTAATTGGTGTTTCTTATTATGAAGAAACTTAATTGATCGTATTAAAAAAAAAAAGTCATTTGATTAAATTGGTGTTGATCATAGTACAAATAATCGAAAATAATAAAGTCATAAATACAATTAAAATTATAGAGATTAAATGTATAGTTTGCAAAACTACGTCCTAGGATTAAGCTATAACTAACTCAAATACAAAAGAAATTTATGCAAATTGTATAAAAGTGACAAAATAGTAACATTGTAATCTGCATCCAACAGCGTGCCCCTCTGAAAACAGATCACTTTTATCCTTTTTCTTTCGGTTTGTTTGGACTTGTGGTTTTAGAACTGCATCCAACAGCGTGCCCCTCTGAAAGCTGTTAGGAAGCTAAAGATTGCCATATCAGACAGCCATTGAAGTATCCTTTTTCTTTCTGCTTATTTGCTAACCTCTTTGTTCAGCATGTTACGGCCATGCTTTTGGCATTTGGCCTGGACTGAGTTCAGTCCAACAGTGTCAAAGTAATAGTATTTCACATAGGTTTTGTTGGAAGAATAATGGGTATAGTATAAGATCAAAACAGTAATGCAAAGTGAAAAAAATCTCAAGAACAAGAAGAAAATTGAGATAAAAATATATTTTTATTAAGTGCTTTTTTCTAAACTCTCTTAGCTATTCTCTTTCTTTTTGTCCATACCTAGAAATGCTGAGTTACAAGGTTATAGCAGATTATTCTAGATAACCCTTGTGCCATATACCCTGCCCTCTCCTCAGCATACCATTCATGTGAATACCCAACCCACTGTTAGAGCCTTCAATTCTAGATGTGAATCTTCAGTTCATGGCAGTCCCGAGACTGAAACACCCTGCCCCAGTGGTGTTTATCCATTGTTGAACCTCTTGTTGACACAACCATAGCCATAAGACCTCATGTACTGGTCTTCAACCCAAGTAAATACAGTTGGGAAGACTGACCGGCTCAGTTGGACACATATTAAGAAGTCCCCAACATAAAATGGGACTGAGATTGCAGAACCTATCGCTTGAATAGCAGAATTGAACTATATGGATAGGCAAAAAGGACCAGCATAGCTCAAATTCACTGAATAGAGCGCGGATGGAAGCTGTCAATCAACAAGAGAAGTTGCAAGAAATTTGTAAAACCTAACATGAGAGAAAATGCAGAACATGATATCATAGGAGGGGAAAAAGCAGCAAAAAAGAATGACATCATAAGAGGAAAAACAGCTGAATTTCTAAACAGTAAACACAGCGAAAATCCAAGGGAAATGGGAACGGTTCAATACTAGACACCAAATGAATAGAAGTTTCGATCTAATATAAATTGAATAGTGATTCCAAAATTCAACAACTAAGACAACATAAATAATAAACCGCGAACAAAAATGTTAAAGAGCCCTACCTCATCAAGATTGTCGTCATCTTTTCGCTGTGAAACTGTATCTGCATCATTCTCCACTTGTGACATGCATTGGCTCCCTAACCTTCAACTTATTAAATCCTTTCATGTGTCTACCATGATCGGACTCCTTATCCTTAATCTTCCTCAACTTGTTGAATAGTTGACGACACCACATCAATACTTGCTTAGATTTCTCAGCATCTTCCTCTGCCCTCACCACCCCATGACTTTTAGTAAACACAGTAACCCAAAATCACAAAAAATCTAAAATTCAATTCATAATTTGAAGGGTATCTTTCTAATCCTTGGGCCTTTCCCCATTTCTCCACCTCTAAAACACAACCTTACATCAACATCAACTGCCCGTACAAGATGACAATGTTTCTGAATTGCCTGGCCTACTTTGATCTTTGTGGAATTCACCAAAGAAGAAGCTAGTGAAGTATCAGGAGTTGTTGATGATAATGGCTTGTTTGCAACGAACCTAAGAGAGAAGCCGTTGGCAAATTTTCTTATGAGGGTTGTTTGGATTGCTGGAACATGAAGGAAAATAAGGGGGTTTTAAAGAGGTTTCTATTAACAATACAAATGGACAAGGACACGTCAGCTAATTGATTCAGTTGGGCCCCACTTTATGTGGGATGAATCTTTATCCGCCAAGTCCACATTCAATTTGTGGGAAACATAAGACATTAGCCAAAAATCTATAAGATAATTATAAATTAAGTTTAAGAACAAATAATTTCATCAATTATATCCAAAGTATTCCGGAGGTTTCTCAATTGGATCCTTCTATCCATTTTCTCTCAATTTTAATGTTAAGTTTTCCTTTAATAGACCAGTTTCATTGCATAAATGATAAAACAGTAAAATTATATGGAAATAATTTTAAGAAAAATACCCAATTGAGAAATATATGGCATAGTTTGGATCTAATTGATAAAATACATTGTTCAAGGTCTTGATTGAGATGCATATATAGTTTAAGGTCAAGAATGAGGTTTACCCTTTAATTTACATGTAGAGTCTTTAAAGTGGGGGCCACCTTCTCATTGATGGCTCACCAACCATGATCTTACTTGAGCGACAACAATTATTACTATTAATTAATTGTTAACTATTAATTAATTATTCTCATTGATGTATTTATTTGAGATATAATGGTTTTTATAAGATTATGTATCTATGTGGCTTAGCAGGATCAATCTTTACATTTCAATGCGAGAAAGGTATGAAATGTTTGCTAATTTTTACTCGTACACAGTTATGAAATCCTAATATTTTTATAGGAAGTAATATATATATATATATATATATATATATATTAAATTTAATTTTTTATTAATTTAATATTAAAAGATGAAATTAAAAAAAAAATTAAACTAAAAAAAGACAACTCAACACAGGTTTATCTATCAAACCTGAGTTATGAGATCAAGATAATCCTATAAAAAGATATCAAAACAAATTATTAAATTCAATTTTCAATCAATCAAAATTTTAAGAATGATATTAAGAAAAACTAGTAAAAATTAACACAAATACTCGTGACTTGGATCAACTGACCAAACTCATGTCTTGGATTATAAGACCAATATAACCTTATAGAACACAAATCAAAATAAATTATGAAGTCTAATTTTCAATTAATCCAATATTGAAAAAAAAATTTAATTAAAAAAATAATAATAAAAAACTCGAGTCAACTAGTCTAATCCATGATCTAGGTCAAAGACCTTGATAACCTTAAACAAAATATTTTGTTTTCTTATAAAGCTCCATTCTCAATTAACCCAATACTAAATGATTAAATTGAAAAAAAAAAGGATAAAAAATGATCTAGGTCAACTTGGGTTAATTTGTCAAATCTATATCATATGAATAAGATAATTCTATAGAAATAAAAAAAAAATAAAGTTCAATTCTCAATCAACCCAATATTGAAGGATGAAATTAAAAAATAAATATTCAATTAAAAAAAGATAAAAAAAACTCAATTCAACCTAGTTAATCCATAAAACTCGTGATATAGGTTATGAGACTGTGATAACTCGATAGAAAACAAATCAAAAAAGAATTATGAAGTCCAATTCGCAATCAACCCAATATTGAAAGAGAAAGTTGAGAAAAAAATAATAAAAAAAAAACCTGAGTCAACATGGCTAACTCCTTAAACTCACGACCCGGATCATAAAATTAAAATAATTTCATAGAAAGTAAATCAAAATAAATTATGAAGTTCAGTGTGTAATAAATCCAATATTAAAGGATGAAATTTAAAAAAAAATACAAAGTTTGCAATTAAAATTTTTTTAAAAAATTCTTAATATTGCTATAATAAAATACAAAGGTGTTTTAATATATGCTAAAATCCTAGTGCGGCAGACATATTGGTTCCACTTTTCTCTTAACTTTTCTAGCGCAATACCCCTGCTGGGTTACCTTTGGCCTGGCTGCTTAACTATTCATTTCTACAGTGAAGTATTTTTTTTATATATTATTTATTTATTTTGAAAAAAAAAGAAAGATATTGCATGTTGTTTGTCGCATAAAAATTAATATATTAACTGTTTAATTGTTTAATTGAAGAAACCTCCCTCGTATATATCATTTTGTTTTTTTTTTAATAATTTTTTTGTTGTTTTTTTCCCGGAAAGAATGTACCGAAATGGTGGGGATATTCCCAATCTATAATTTGTTAATATCACCCCTTATTTATTATAAGTCTTTTTAATACTCTATATTATCCTTTATCTTTAATATAACATGGAGTTTTCTATTTTGATAAAATCAAATTTATTGAAATAATATAACTTGAAATTGCTAGAAATCAAACTCTTTTTTTTTTAAATTTAAACCTTATATTTCAATGCCAGATAGATGCAAGAGCATATAGTTTCCTTATACTAAATTTAAACCCAAACTTCTTATATGGGAAAAAAACACAGCAAATTTTTTCTTATTTATACTAAATTCAAGCACCACCAGCCCACCCACCAGCATATTCTATGTACTGCAAAGAAGTACAAGGCAAGGCTGCGTTGTAGTACAACACCTATCAGAGCTCCAACGACGGCTGCTATACATTTGAACAGATGTCAGGTTCATAATTTTGATCCTCGTCTCGTTGACTTATCAGCACCACTTTTCACTCTCTCTTCATCCTTGTAGTACAGATATAGAGAGAAGAAAAGTGGGCAATCGTAAGCATAAAATTGCTTAAAGTGAAAAGCAAGAAATGGAACTGCTAACTGGCTTGAACTGGCTACTTCACTTGAAAGTGCCTTCCCTTTACAGTCATAACATGTGTATGGCAAGTTAAGAGTGCATTTTGGTCCCTCTACTCTTATTTCCCTTATTTTATCACCTTTTGTCTTCATATTATATTCTTTATTTCAGTCGACTTTAGCCTAGCAGTTAGACACCTCAATCCCAACCTAACTTGTTTGGATTAGAACCCAAAGACTGCTTCGTTAAAGATTGAGATTTATTTAATCAACTATTGTACTATACTAGGGAATGACGTCGTTTAATACTAAACATTTTCAATAGGATGTTCTCTTATCCCACGCAATAAATATCTCCGTTTAAATCACCTTAATTCAGTGCAAAATTATGTGCGCATTAATTATTTGTACATTATGCTATGTGCCAGCTGCATCAAAGTGTCGTTTGATTTGATTAACTACTTGACATAAATAAAAAATCAAGAGAGTGTTTACAAGAAATAATTTAGCAATATTACAAATCATGAAAACTAAAAATTAAAAATAAGTTTAGAAAAGATTTTATGTATATTTCTATTCTTAGTTTTCCATTCATAAATAAGATTCTTGTACATCTATATATAAACCTTTTATACAATAAAAAAAGAGAAGAATTATTTTGATACACACAATTATTTTTTATTTTTAACATGGTATCAAAGCAACTAATCCAAATCTAACATTTTTTTTTTAAATCACAACCATGAAATATAGCAAAAGCAAACCCATAGAATCACGCCCAGATTACAACCACAAATTCAAGAACTGACCCTCAAATTATTTCTGCTATGAATGATGATTAAGTATTGAATATAAATCAAAGAATGTGCGCATTATTTGTACATTAAACTATGAGCATATATCAAAGTGTGGTTTGATTTCATTAACTACTTGACATAAATAAAATGATGAGAGTTCTGTGGCATTTTTTAGAGACAAAAAAAATCCAACTCCTTGGTTACTGAAATGTTTATGATATTTGTTTTTCTATTTTGATAAAATCAAATTTATTGAAATAATATAACTTGAAATTGCTAGAAATCAAACTCTCCTTTTTTAATTCAAACCTTATATTTCAATGCCAGATAGCTATGATATTTTAATATAAGATTTGCAATGAATTTAAAAAATTAAATTGATAATAAAATCTCAAGATTTTAGAAATCATATTTAAAACATATAAAGTTAATATAAATAAGTATGTTAAATAATAAAAATATAAAACCTTATCAATTTTCAATTTATTATTATTTAAAAAAAAGTAGAAATAGAGGTTGTAATAAGTAATTAAAAAAATATTTGAAAGAAACAAACGCTTTAATTGAACTTCTAGCAAAGATAGTATTATTGGGCTTGTCTTAATTGAACTTCTAGCAAAGATAGTATTATTCCTAATTTTTATTATAATTACATTACATTAAAAAAAAATATATGCTTCATTGTTTCTTCTTTGAATATAGAGCCACTCACTCACACTTTTGATCCCTATAACTTATAATTTTACATAATTGGTCCCTATAATTTTCAATATTTATAAATTCTATTTTTATTTATGTTATTGGTCATAAACATTTTATACAAAATTAAATACTATAAAATAACACTTGGTATCACTTGAGGCACAACCTTTATAGAAATAATACTACAATATATAACTGTACTTATGATTACTTATAGTTCTATACTTACAAAATCTGAAAGGAAACAGCTTACAGAACGAACTTTGAAGATACTGACTGCATTGTTTATTTTCTTCTTGCACCATTTCTACTAGCATTCTTCTTTGTTCTGCTTGCATTAAGACTCCATTGATCTTCAACCATTTTCAGAAACCATGCAGGTCTTCTTGTTTTAAACACAACATATCCCATTATGACTCCAAACATAAACCCACATCCATACCCAATTGCCACAGCTTTCCATCCAAACCCATCTTCAAGCAATGTTGAATCATCTCCTGCAATAAAGTTTGATGATGGTAATGGTGGTGCCTCGCCATTGCTACATTCTTCTGGCATTGGAAATCCACACAAACCAGAGTTTCCTTCGAATGAGCGATGATCAAACGTGTTGAACTGCTTTCCTTTGGGTATGGGTCCTTCAAGCCGGTTATGTGAAAGGTCTAAGACTTGGAGAAATGTTAGATCTACCAACTGTATAGGAATCCTTCCGGTAAACAAATTTGAAGATAGATCTAATGATTCTAGATTGGTCAAAATTCCCAATGATGATTGGATATGACCAGTAAAGTAATTGTGAGAGAGGTTAAGTTGTTGGAGTCCTTTAAGCTTTCCGATCAATTTTGGAATCTCACCAGTGAAACTATTACTTGACAAATCAAGTACTCTGAGGATACTTCGAATTTTTACAAACTCAATTTTCAATCCTTTCCACGTCATTTCTACGGAATAGGCATAAATATCGGCAAAACCATAGTAGTTGTTTGATGTCATGTAAATCATATTTTGATTCGAGTTCATCATTGCTTCAAGACTATTGAAAAACCCTGTTGGTAATGGTCCACTCAAATTATTGCTGGAGATATCAAAAATCTGTAATTTAGAGAATGAATTATCAGTAGTCGGATCCTTCACAAAACCCTGGAGTTTATTGGATTTTAGAACAAGAACCTGCAACTTTGGAAGCCTTTCTAGGAAATGGGGGAATGTATCCTTAATCTTATTGTTGCCAAGATTAAGAACTTCCAACATTGTGCAATTGATGATAGATGATGGTATTTCCCCTTCAAATTCGTTGTCATTGAGGCTGAGATATCCCAAGCTATTCCCCTCTGAGAATGCTAAAGAGATAGTGCCTTGAAGATTGTTCATGCCTAAATGCAAAATTGAGAGAGTGTTGCTGAAGTTGCTCAAACATTGTGGAATAGAACCACTCAGACTGTTGTTGGACAGGTCAAGGATTTCAAGGTATTTCAGCTTGCATATAGAATAAGAAATCTCACCTGACAATTTATTGTTGGACGCAAGAATAAGGACTTTCAAATACTCTTGTTTGAAAATTGAGCTTGGGACAGGACCATGCAAGTGATTATTGCTCAGATCAAGGTATTCCAACGAATTATGTTGGAATTCACTTATATGGCCTATGAAATGATTGTTATGAAGGTCCAAATAACCTAAAGAAGGAAGAGCAAACAAAA
>Ga0325410_1003398_pt1 | contig 17967 bp, 8 predicted proteins | sample PopdelMetagenome_16_FD_206182 | JGI IMG/M metagenome (GOLD analysis project Ga0325410, IMG submission 206182) | Populus deltoides microbial communities from Bellville, Georgia, United States - Xylem-PdIQD-R3 | ecosystem: Host-associated > Plants > Phyllosphere > Stem > Wood/Secondary xylem... | reverse complement strand
ACAGAAGCATGGTTATTTTACCAATGGGTTATGTTTATGAAATAGGGTTGTTTAAGCACCATATTTTGGAAATGAAGGTGGAATGAACATAAGTTGTTGTAGGGTAAGACTGGGGTGCAAAAGAAAGTTAAAAAATAAACAGCTCTGTAAATTAATGAAGTCATTTTGGTGGTCTTATGCAAGAAGAAAAACTAGGCAGTAATGGCCAAAAGTGGAAGATACTACATTGTAGGGAGGTTCTAGATGCGGGAAAGTAATGGGTTGTTTCTTGGTTTACGTGTATAAGTTAGGATTATATATTGCATGGAAATGGATGAATATGTGCAAGAATAGGTGCAAAGTTTGAACTTCTTGGTGTGAATTTTCTTTAATTGGGCTAAAATTATAAATTGAATAAGAATCGAAACAATATTCTTATAATGAATTCCTTAGTTATGGTAGCATTGGCCTTGTTAGGCAGTAGTTAGGAGTAACTGAGTGTTTATAGGTCTTAAAAAGTTACACGACACCTTATTATTTTTATAGTGTTATAAAATCTTATAATTGCAAATTATATTTGTATGTTGATTACTGAAATAAAAAGATATAAAATGGCAGCTAAAAATATCATAAATAGTATATTAGCATCCTTTTATGGATAGTCGAGATTATTGATACCTTGTGATTGACCATGTTTGCATGTTACTCTTGTGGATAACAATATCTAAATAAGTTTATTGTTATAAGAAAAATTATATTATATTTAGAATAAAGTTTAAGAGTATAATTTTAGAGGTATTATTTAATCTTTAATATTTGTAATTATATATAATGTGTATTTATAACAATGTATGTTCATTTCAGGATTTCACATACTTGACAAGAGTAATCGTTTTTCTTGTTTATTTTAGTCTTTAACTTTAGGTAACGAATATGTAAATATAAATTGAAATTACCTATTATGTCATATAATCAAATTAGTAGTATTTTAATCATCTAGGTAGTGATCTAGTGGTAAGAATTTGGGACTAAGAGGTTTGCTCCCTCTGTGGTTTTAGATTCGAGTTCTGTGGTTACTCATATAATGGTCACTGGAGGCTTACATGGTCGTTAACTTCAGGTCCTGTGGGATTAGTTGAAGTACGCGTAAGCTGGCCCGGACACCTACGTTAAACTAAAAAAAAAAATTAGTAGTATTTTATCATGTGAAATGAATACATGATATGATTTTATATTTTATGTTAATTAATAATTGAATGGAGAATTGATTTTGTCGATATATAAAATGAGTTTGTTTAATTATGAATCGAGTTGAAATAAAATTGTATTACATATATTTGTGTTAAATTGGTTATGTGAATTGTAAATTATATATTAAGTTTGTTTTTTTTTTCCTTACAAGTTGAAAAAATACCCCTGTCAATGCAATTTTAAGGTGGCGCAGGTCTCGCCTATGCATCTTAAGAGATAGTGCATGGCTTCCATGCGCCTCTCTTGATCGCGCATGCTCTGCCTGTGCCTGTCTTGGCTTCCATGCGCCTCTCTTATCAGTCACTGTCTTATTTGTTCATAAATAAGTTTGTGTTTTGAGAGAATTTATAAAGAACTCTGAGAAATGCAGCTGCTGCTTGGTTGCCTTGTATTGGCCAGCTCAAAAGGAATTAATTCCTAGACACACACCAGTGTTGTGGAAAAACCAGCAGATCAGGCGAACACCCTATGGCAGTCGGAACATCTGAAAGCAGACATATTTGGGAACTTGCACTGCTTTGTCTTACTTCTTGTCAGTGACGGATAAACAAATAATTCTCTCTTTTTATTTGCGTAATTTCTTTTATTATTTTAGATAACAGATCACTCCATAGCTGTGGGGTTTCATCGTTTCGAAGGAAAATTCTTACGAGATTGAACTTTAACAACACTATATATATTGTTCATGAGGAACAATATTTTGTTCCTTTATTATTTATTATGCTAACAATTTACTAATTCCTTTACTATTTGGAGTGTCTCATATTCCAACAGTACAAAGAGTGACATGGGAAGATGACTGCACAATTTCTTTTCCCTTCGAATTGACAATCCAACACATATCCTTTCCTTGTAAGAATGAATTCCATTTCAAAATAAAATAAAATAATATATATATGTTTCTCACTGACTTTACGGGATTAACTTGCCGTCCAACTTAAAACTTCGGGTGTCTTCTTAATAAATAATAAGCAAAGCTAGCATATTGAGATATTTAAATGGTTTAATTTTGTATATGCCAATGTTACTAAGCATGTATTGGTAAAACATAAGCCAAAACCACTTTCCTATGGAGTTTTAATTTGCAATAGAACATGATAGTGAAAGCACTACTCCTGCATACTCTCTCTTTTTAAGACAAAATATTTCAAATTCAGGAAGTAAAATATACATATGACTGTTTTTTCTTTCCTTATAGTTTTTCAAGCATTTGGGCTCGTATTTGTTGATGTATAGTGATTTCGAAGGCGAACTTCTTGTTCAATCTATCTCACCTTGATTTTTCATCATGGCCGGGGAGAGAGAGAGAGAGAGAGATTGTTGAAATAGAGGAGGATTATTGTAAATGAATAGTTTCAATTTAATTACTAAGTATTTTTTTAAAATTAAACAAGATACATGCATGAGAAAAAAAGAAATGGAGAGGCCGAGAGCAAGTTGGAGATAGAATAAAAAAAGAAAAAGAAAAAAGAGATTGTTGAAATAAAGAAAATTGTTGTAGAAGGGTTGGTGACTCTACAATTATAATTAACCACGCTTTCACTCATTTAATTTTTATAAAATAAAAAAAATACCCAAATTAATATTTAATTATCTTTTTCTTGTTTCTCCCGTTGTTATTTTGGAAAAAACAATGAATTAGTGGGAATGTATGGTGTCGGATATCACTCCCCTGTACATGGATACAGCTTCTTGGAGTCCAACAGTACTCTCTAATTGTATAATAAGCTTCCACGTGGATCGATCATGTCGAGTCTTCCTGTCTCTTTAATGGGGGCTCAGCCATATTTTAGGCTGTTCATCACATACGTCATGCAATTAATCAATGATTTTACTAGCGAGGGAAAATAGAGGAAAACAAGCAAGTGTCATTTAAAGTAGACAAGGCTAGTGATGTCACTGTGCCTCACTGCTTTCAGATCCATCGCTAAAATATGAGTGACAAACAACGTAGACTAGTAGAAAACGAAAGAGGAGGCTACGATGGCTACCTAATTGTCTTATTAAAAGAGAATCAACTCATATTTTATGTCTAATTGATTTTTAAAAAAAAAAAACAATTATGTGATTTTGCTGGTACCGTAAGCATCTGTAGGGGAGTTTTCTATGGTGATGAGAGAGTGACTTTATTGCTAAAAAACTTGCAAATTGGAGGATTTTAATCATAGATTGGAGACCAAGCGGGAAGGTTGTTGATTGGGTTGTCTTCTTTCCTCTGTGTGATGAGAAATCTTTTTTCTTGGAAGATTAGGGCATACTGATTGCATAATAATTTGGTTTGGCTGTTCTTTAAGGAGTTCAAATCCAATCCAAAAGAGTTGTTGTTTGAGGAGATGCTGGTCATTTTAAACGTTGAGGCCAATTATTGTAAGCTAAAAAAAGGAGAAAAAAAAAACCTGTTCAAAAGGGTTAAAGAAATGCAAAGGACAAACTTTTTTCATTCTGCCTTTCTTTTGCATCAGAATTATTAATTGACTTAGACTATAAGATTGCAGTTGTTGAGCCATTGGACCAATCAATAATACAGCAAGTGGTCAATGAACAGCAACTCAATTAGCATATGAAAAGACCGAATAACTTTAGGATTTGTTTGATAAAAAATAATATGAATTATATTTTAGAGTTTTATATGAAATGGTTATGAGTTTAAATTTTACTATTTTCATTTTATTTTATAAAAATTAAGTGAATGTAGTGTGAGCAAAGGTAGTATGAATCTATGTAGTTTCAACCCCAAATGATTTTCATCTGAAATCTTAAGTTATTAGGTGATATGGGTGTGTGTAAGTTTCAAGTTAAAAAAGCTTTTACTCGAGAGGGTGTGTTAGAGAATTATATAAATCATATCCTGAGATCTCACCTAATAGCTTAAGCTTTTAGGTTGAATTGATTCTTTGACATGATATCAAAGCCTTATTGATCAAACAGTCATGAGTTCGAATATCACCACCCTCATTTTATTTGAAAAAATTAAGTACAAAGTAATATGGATCTGTGCAAGTTTCAAGTTTAAAAGACTTTCACTTGAATGAGTGTGTTAAATGATGAAATAAATCATATATCGAGACCTTATCTAACAGCTTAAGTTATTAAATTGAGATAGTTCTATTGATATAATTTCATTATGAATAAAAAAAACAATAAAACTATATGGAAAGTAGCTAGCATAATTTTAGGATGAAAAAAGGGGGAGATATTGCATGAGTACTTTTAAACCAATTGGAAATGTAATTTGAAGTTCGTGTGGCGTCAATTAACTTTTGGGTATACTTTGGGCCCTATAGTTACTTCAATATTTCATTCTATGTATAATCTTTGAAAGCTTCTTTCAATGATAATGTTGTGCATGCATGTCCTAGAAATGTTGGCCGCTTCCTTATATTTGTTTTGATGGGTCTAACTTGATATATGAGAATTTAAAACAAAAGGGTTAGAAGTGAGAGAAATAGAAAGCTTTCCTTAGTTTTTGGTGGCAATTTCTGTAATACATGCAGATGGAGAGAAATTAAAACCTATAGGGTTAAAATTAAGAACTTTAAATATAAGGAGTTCATGTGGTGCATTAGAAAAAATAGAGGGACCAAGATGAATTCGACCCTAAACTTTTACTTTGTTAGGTCCAGCCCAATGAGTCTTGCTCTTGAAATTTCAAATTTAAGCCCAATACATTAAATTGAATTTCAATGGAGTTTGGTTCACAAATCCAAGCCTAATTAATTATACCAAGACGGCATAGCTAATCAGAAGCTGCTTCCAAGAATCGAGAAGAGGTTTCATCCTCTAGTATATAGAAAAGGGAGAGGGGAGCACATAATTCCACATTATTTACTCTTACAGGATTTGATAATGAAACTTTCTAGTGGAAATCTCAGGTTTTAATTGATGGTATTTTTATTCGGAGAAATTTTCTTATTTTTTCTTTTTATAAATTATAAGATTTCATTTATCTAAAGAAATTAAATAGGATGTCAGCCTTATTACAATGCAGTTACACTTCAAATATATAATTAGAAATCTAAGAACATATATAAAACACCAATTGTGACAAATTTCATGATAATGAAACTGAGAGATAACTCTTTGAAGAAAACAGAACTACATAATCTGTATATGACCACTTCGATAACCTAATCAGCCACTTCAATATGAGAGTGAGAAACATTATTGTGCAATCTACCGTTTCTTTACTTCCAGATAGCATTAACAATAGCACACCAGGCCAATCTAAGTAAAGTAGAGCCAAATTTCTTCTTCTGTAAATGCAAAACAACCCATTGGAATTCAGTATTTTAGCTATCAGCATTCTTGAAAATCCCAGAAATATGCATACTTTTCCTCTAGACTTTGGAAAACTAACAACCAATAAAGGGATGATCTCTGTTTTCACAAGCCGCACCATAAAACAAGCAATCTGTATTGATATTTCTCCCTATAGTAGCTTGCCTAGAGACTTGCTACGCAGATGATTAAGAATTGCAAGCCAAGCAATAAACCTATACATGGGAATATTAAGATACCCCTGACAGGTTTATACCACTGAACTCTTGTACCCTTAGAAATTCTTCCATAAACACAATCTTCTAGAAACCATATGTACAAATCATTATGGATCCATCAAGCAAAGCTCACCTAACGTTATACATGAGGGTTTTTTTTTCTCGTGATTCAAGTTTAGATATGGGATGTCATCCTTCTCAAAAGACTCAGCCCAACTATTGACTAATTTTAGACTTCAAGGAAGGAGAACGTAAAGGGAGGGAGAAATATAAAAAAGCCACCACTTTTAAGTAAACCTGCAATAGATCCAATCAAAACACCCATTACTAGATATATATAATTACCTATTCATACTCAAACAGAGATGAATACTATTCGCTCATAAATCATAAATTATTCATTTTCTAAACCATAAAATACACAAAATTCAAGATTGTGTATTTACAATGTCTTAGGCATGCACTTCATCTTACACTAGTTTGGAAAGGTTTTAAATATAACATTGTTGTCGAGAATATGATTATGGATGCACAAGCTATGATGGATGATATGAGGTAAAAATTGTTGAAAACCAATGTCATGTATAAGAAGGCTGCTGATACACATTATTGTGCTAAAATATTCAAGGAAGAAGATAAGTGTTTTTTTTTTAAGGAGAGATTCTCAGTAGGGTTATATAGGAAGTTGTAGCATATGAAATATGTTCCTTATACCCATAATGGAGAGTAATAATGGAGAGTAGAGCATAAGAAAAAGCTATAGTCTTAATGTTCTTACTACTGTTGCGCAGGTTTGTGGAGTTAGGTTTCCTATTTACCTACAATGAAGGAGATACCCTCACCAGGCAGGCGGTCACGAGTCATAATTGTTGGAAGTAAAACAAGTATGGTATAAAATCGACACAATAATATAAGGTTAAGAATTTAAGAATAAAAACAAGATTGAGAGAAATGTATATTTTTATTAAGTGTTTTTTTTTCTAAACTCCCTTAGCTATTTTCTTTTCTTTTGTACATATTAGTAATATTGAATTACAAGTCTTTTATATGAATAAAATCCTAGATAATTAAGGAATTAAATTAATATAAAAAAAATCTAATATGAATAGAAATTATATTTTATCAACTAAATCGGTTGATAAATTCTAATTTTTCATAATTTAAAATTTGGTTTACTTTCAATAATAATTCACTCTCCACAAGTCCATTTTGAAATTGACTTATTCGGTCGGCCAATCGTTGAGAATGTGTACGAGATACAATAAGGGACCAATATCTTAAGAAGGCCTTTGTCTAAAGCTTTGAATGAGACTTCATATCCGAAACGTAAGAAGGATCTGAATAGAAAGTCATTCAAAACTTGATCAAAGAACCAACATTTATTAAAAAAACGTATCTATTAATGATTATGCTTATGTTATTGCTTTAGATATTTATCTTTTCCAATAAAAAAATATGTTCCATTTTCCAATATGCATTGTTTTCATAAAAATCTTTGCCATGCGAATGGCAGCCCGGACCTCCATCATAATAGTTCCTTGCTGAGTTTGGGCTCCCCTGTGACTAGAATATCTTGACGTGCATCAAGAGATGGAGCATCATAAGAACCTATACTCGGGTTCCTATCAAGTATTTCTTTGGTGAGCAGCAAGTGACATTTCCTAGATTAATGAAAGCCAAAGTAAACTTGCATGCTTTGCTAATTCATGAAATGGAAAAGATTTATTGATCTTTCTTCTTTTAGAATCTAAAAATAACAAACATTGAGGTAACCATTGTCATATGCGCCTAAACTTCTCACACTGTCAACCTGCATATTGTTTACTTCAAATTCTAAGGTGGAATGACCACATGTGTGGTTTAGGATCAGAATGTTTTTTAAATGCTAATTTTGGTTATTTCATAATTTCTGACCTCTTCCCTTATCATATTCAGGTTGATGAATGTTCAAAATTAAAAAAAAAGTTCTAAACAAATCATAAATTTTAGTGAACATAGAGATAATTGAGGAAGAGAAAGGGGACTAACAAGAATATTTATAACCTTTTTCCCAAGTGACTAAAGGATATAATTAAAAAAAAAAAAAGAGAAAAGAAAAACTTGTCTATATGCGCATGCAGCCCCCATGACACTATTATTTTAGTCCATTTCCAAGAGTTCTAATCAACTTTAGTCATAAGGTTCATTTTAAACCTTAATGAATTTAATGAAATTTTTTTAATGTATTGTTGAATTCTTGTGACAAAATATTGGTTATTTTTTATGATTTTTTTCATTGCGTATTATTATGAATGGTTACAAAGATCAGAAGTATTGGGATCTAAATCGTTGTGTGGTAACCCTTGGGGTATCACGCCATTAATGATTTATTTTTTATATGGAATGAGGTAAGAATCAATACCTCGCAATGAGGTTGGTAGGATTGAGTTGCAACAAGTTTATCCAAGATGTAATGATCAGTATAAAAATTTAATATTGTGGTGTTGTTTGTAAATGTTGTGTTATGATGTTTGAGCTAGCATTGTTTTCGGTTTGTTATGTTATGTGTGGATGTTGATTTTGATTTGTCATGTTGTGAGCTGATATTATTTTTGTTTTGTTATGTCATGTGTCTATATCATTTTTTATCTCATATATTGTGTTTTGATGCTTATAACACAACATTTAATTGTGTATTAGTTACTTTATTATTCATAAGTCTAACTAGGATAAATATGAACCATTATTGGTCATTATCCTACGTTAATGATGAGTGGGGAATAAATTGATTTATACATGACTTTGTATTGAATTAAAAATAACTTTTAAAAAAATATGTTTCCTTGTAATTTTGTTATGGATTAGTTGTTTTATTATTCATAAATTCACTAGGATAAATGAACCGTCATTGGTTATTATCCTAGGTTATTAATGAGTGGGTAATAAATTTATTAATACATGACTTTGTCATGTCTAAAATGTGTTTGTTTTAAAAATAATTTCAGGTAGTTTAGTTGTGTATTAATTGTTTTATTATTCACAAATCCATCCAAGAAAAATGAAACTATCATTGGGCATTATGTTAATGACGAGTGGGTAATAAACTAACTAATACATGACTTCATTGTGTTAAAAAATATTTCTAAAATATATTTCCTTTAATGCAATTGTGTATTAGTTATTATATTATTCACATATTCACTCCGGATAAATGAACCCTCATTGTGCATTATCCTATATTTATAATGAGTGGGTGATAAATCGATTAATACCTATCCTTATTGTGTTCAAAATGTGTTTGTTTTTAAATATAATTTCGATTCTTTTAGTTGTGTATTAGTTGTTTTATTATTCACAGATCCACCCAAGATGAATAAACCATCTTTGAGCATTATCCTAGTTTAATGACGAATAGGTAATACTACCAGAAGATTGGCAAATACAAACGGAAACACCAACAGATTTTTTCCATCGATATATTGCGGTGATATTTACCAAACAAATTTTTCCATTGCTAACTTCATCGGTAAATATCGACAGAAATATATCGTCGGTATATACCGAGGGAATCATACTCGGAAAAGAAGGAATTAAAACAAAGTCAAAAAATGCGATGACGTTTCATTTATACTGACGGTATTAATACCGTTAGTAAAATACATTCCTAAACTCGTTGGTAAATTGTTCACTTCTCCTTGGCACTATTCATCATGTCAATTACAAAAAATATCACCAACAAATTAATTTCGTCGCTATTTTTCAGAGAGCTCTGGAAATGTTCACTTCTCAATTGCACTGTTAATTATTGTTATTTACAGGTGAAATTACGACGGAATTGAAAAGTCATCGGTAATATTCGGGGTGTTTCTAAAATTTTTTGATTAAATTAAATATTACAGACAGAATTACCGACGGATTGAAATGTCGTCGGTGATATTTGGGGAGTTTTCTAATTTTTTTTTATTAAATTAAATATTACAAATGAAATCACTAATGGAATAATTAAAAATATTAATATTTAATTATCTATTTGTAAAATGCCCTAATAAAAAGACTAGAATCCCTCATTTCACAACAGACGTGCTTCATCTTCTTCTTATTCTTATGTAAAAAACATCAACATCCCTTTCTTTCTTTCTCTTCTCTTCTCTTCTCAACTCCTTAACGCATAGATATGTTTTCTCCTTTTTTCTTCTTTTCTCTTCTTAGTTTCTTTAATTAACATACTTTATGCATTTATTTTTCTTTTCTCTTCTCAACTTTACTTGCAATTACATTAAAGTAAGATTATTTTTGTTGTTCTTTTTTGTGTTTTTTTTTTGCTTTTTATTTTTTTATTTTTTTTGTTCTTAATAATTTTTTGAATGTTGTTGTAAGATTTTTTTTGTATGAGATCAATTTTATTGGATTTTGTTTCAATTAAATTATTTTATTTGTTGCTAGATTATGGGTTCTGAAATAGGTTTTCTAGGTTATGTGAAAAGTGTTTTTAGTTGATTTATTTATTTGTTGTTGTTTATTTTTTTTGTGTTATTTATTTGTTCCAAATTTGTTTGAGTTGATTTTCTTCTTTTTTTTTTTCCGAGCAACTCAATTCTTGAGTATTATGGAGTGTTGATTTATAATATTTTCTTTGTTTTCTAGTTCTGTTAAATAGATTTTTTTTTCAAATAGTTTTAAATAATTTCCAACGGATTAAGTTTGTTGGTATATTCCAGAGAGTTAGAAAAACATTGCTGCAAATTCTATTATTTCATTGTTTAATCACCGATGGAACTGCATACGGTATTTCTATTGTTTATATGACAGGCTTCTCAAAGGAAATACCGACAAAATGAAGTGAATAAAAAAAATTTGACGTGTTTTTCCAGTCAGTAAATCTATCGATAATAAATATTTTTTATTACCGACGAACTTATTGACAGACCAAAAATTGCCGATGAGAGTTTTACAGATGGAGCATTTTTATCTGTGAGCTCGTCGGTAAATTCATTGCCAATAGAATGATAGTATAAATTCTGTTGATAAATCTAAGAATTCTAGCAGTGTAATAAATTAATTAATACTTGACTTTATTGTGTTAAAAAATGTTTCTAAAATATATTTTCTTTAATGAAATTGTGTACTAGTTATTTTATTATTCACATATACACCCAGGATAAATGAACATCATTGCGCATTATCCTATATTTATAATGACAGAGTGATAAATTGATTAATAAGTGTCCTTATTGTGTTCAAAATATTTTCAAACATATCATGGTTTTCCTTATAATTTTTTCTAAAAATAAAAATTACAAGAAAGAAATTTTTCTTTTCTTGTGAATTTGAACCCTTGGATTCGAGGGTGCCTCGATAATACCTTTTCAAGCTACTCTTCCAGCTTTTCAATCAATTGCCTTCAAAAAAGAAAGTCACTTACGGTGACAATATTGTTTTTTATTATAAAAATGTAAATATTTTATGAACCTTAATATTAATGCTTAATTATAAATATTATTTGTAAATATTCATTTGTTGTTTGAATTTGACTTTTCTATGTTTATGTTGATATGTACATTAAATTTATGCTTGTGTATTTATTTCTAACACCTTTCTTCGATGATAAAATGCAAGTGACTTTAGGCAAGATAAATGTAATTCCACGTAAAATAATTGAATATAAGTGGTGGTTTTCGAGTATATTTCTATGAATTTAATATTAAATAAGCTTATGTCTATTAATTATTTATTATTTTTCCAAGTCCACTGCATGCGTTTCAAAAGTAAGGACAAGGCCTTGTTATCATGCCTAAGTCTCTCAAATTAATGTCTTGGTTTGTGATAATCTCTTAATATTGATAACAAACTCAAATATATCACTATAAGCAAACTCTTAGCTTCTTAGGATATTAGGTGTAACGTTTTGAATTAATGAATTGGAAAATACAATAAAGCCCTTAGAGGCTTAAAGAGAGGGTATAAATGAATGAGGAGTATTGTAGTAATTGTATAAAGAGATGATAAATATAAATAGAAAAAAAAAACAAAAGAGGGATCTGAAAATTTGAGAGAGAAACGGTAGGAGAGAAGGGAGAAAGAAAAAGAAGAAGAGAAAAGAGAGAAATTACAAAGGAAATAGAAAGGAGTTGGAGGAAATAAGTAAAAAGGTAAGATTATGTATAAATATGTGTTAATTAAGCTTTAATTTTGGTTTTTATAAATGTTAGGGTTATGAAGTTTGTGTTTTGGGTTTGATTGATGATTTAATTCGAATGTTGTAGAGTTAATTGTTATGAGTATTTGATTATTTGGATGATTTTGAGTTAAGATTTTGTTTGAATGATGAAATTGTGTTAGGAATTTGGAGAGAACAGTAGGTTTCTGTTAAAAATTCTGGGTTGGAGGTTGAAGATGATAAAATTTCGGTTTGGTCCCTCAATTTTGAAAAATTACAGTTTAGTCCCCAAAATTTGGAAAATTTACATATTGGTCCCTGGAGCCTATTCCGAGATTCTGAACAGAATAAAATATGAATTATGGGCAGAATTCCTGTATAGTTATGAAATTTTAACACTTTCAATTTAGTCCTCCAATTTGACAAAAATTACAATTTGACCCTAAAAATTTGGTAAAATTCAGATTGGTCCCTAGCTGTAATATTAGCTTTTTCAGATTGGTTTGATGAATAATTAAGGGTTATTTAGTGAATTACTATTATGTTTTATTATTTGCTTTATTATGGATTAGATTTTGGGAAAATCGTTAATTTTGGGTTTTTGAGAAAATAACTAGTTTAGTCTAAAAACATTTAGGATTATGGAATATACCCTTAGATAAGTGTATTAAATAGGTTATATGTTCTTTTGAGTCATTCTTGAATATGTTTCCTTTATATTCAGATAATCCTGATATTCTACTAGCGGGACGTCAGTAGGATTTCTTTCGATATCAGCTTTGAGTTTTGTTGCTTTCGAGTCAGGTGAGTGGATAATTTTCCATATGCATGAGAAATATTATAAATATTTGATTTGTTAATGTGAATTGGATCATGCTTGATAATATATATGTTGATTATTATCCTTGTTTTGATAAAGCATAATCAATTGTTGAATCTGAATTTTTGATATGAACCAGTATATATTTTGAATTGAATTCTGAATTGATAGCTCCTCATTTGATTGATGTCATGAGTTGAGCCTTGAGATATGAATATGTTTGTTTGATTATGATTATGAACCTATGGTATGTTAGTCAGAATACCCATGCTAACAGGGTAGTGTTAGTCTTTGTGCACATCGTATATGAACCCTAGTTGGTCGGGGGAGTCACCAACCTATGTGGACTGATCATCCCATAGTACGGAGCCTCATGCTCATTGCATTTTGATTTTCTGACGAGCTTTACCTTCTGATATTCTTGTTATGGCCTATTTGATAAACTTTCTTATAAGAACCTAGAGCCATACTTGTATATATATTTCTCATTGTTTTATTACCTCGTGTGTATATATTGAACGTTATCTACTCACTGAGTTGTTGAACTCACCATCTCATTATTTATCCTTTTTCAGGCTTATAGCTTGATAGCAGGTCATTTTTTTGGACCTTCAGAACCTGCTCTTTGGTTGTACTTTGTACATTTCCTTTATGTCTAGTTAGTGCTCCAAAACTCTGAACTTATATAAACTCTTGTATTAAGACAATTCAATTATATTATGAAGTTGATTTTGTTATAAATGCTGCGTTGAACTCTGATTAAGCTAGGATAAGATTGTGTGTAAGTTTGGGTTCGCATAGGTATGGAACCTTGGACAGAAACTTTGTCTATGTGCCTGTCATGGATCCCAGATTCGAGTCGTGACAAACTTAGTATCGGAGCTTTAGGTTAAAGAAACACAAAAAAAAATATTAAATTAAATTTTGTAATAAGTGGAGCATTAGGATTCGTATCGTCTTGTTTGTTGTTTTTGAAATTTTGAATTATCATCAAGCATGTCCTCTTCCTTGTGATAGATATGCTTTCCTATAATTTTGTGATAATTATCATGCTATTGTTCTAGCATGACTTGAGTGCTCTCACTTTTATTTTAGGAGATGTCGAGGAATAGACGAATAGTTGATACTATTAGATTAGAGGATGATCAGGATGATGTCCCTATTATGCGGTTGAGAACTGCAAGGCAGAGAAGGAGACGCGGTGCACCCGTGCCTCAACATGTTGAGGAGGTACCTCCACCAGTGAAGGAAGAGCCTTAGGAGATAGAAGAGGAAGATATTCTTGATGAAACAGGTGTGGGGGTAGCTGACCTTAAGCCTGTTACAGAGTTTTAGCAACTTAGTCAGGTTGTGCGGACCTGAATAGAGTTTTCTATGGAGAGAGATAGAAGAAGGGATAGAGATGTACCCTCGACATCTGACATAACCAAAAGATTGATGTCTTTTTCCAAGTGCAAGAGTGTCGAAGTAATAAATAATCAGGCAAGACTGGGGTCGAACCACTTGGAGATTAATTGTATAAATTATAGATAACAACAACAATAGTAACAATAATAACAACAACAACAACAACAACAACAACAACAATAATAATAATAATAATAATAATAATAATAAAGATGAAGATGAAGAAGTTGATGAGAACTTTGAGATGAAAGATTAACGTAAGGATTAAACAATGATAATAACAAATGTCAATGTTAGAGGATCCACTAATGATATTTCAAACAAGTATAGTATAAACTCTTATTATTCAATTGAAAACCACACACAAGGAGGTTCCAATCAGATTATAAATTGTTAACATGATTACATTAGTTATCTTATTCGAATAATGCTAATACTTGTAAATGTTGTCAGGCATTCATGATCATAACTTATGTTAACAACAAATCAAGTTCCTTTCATAGCTTAGGTGTCAGTTATACCATACAGTATGGCCTGTGAAAGTGCCAAGTATTTGTTGTACCAAGTGTTATACAACATAAATCTAGATTAACCATTTAACAAGCAAAGTATTAAAAGTGAACAAGATAACAAATATAAAGCATGTTATTATCCAACATTAAGGTCCATGTTAAGTTTATATTATACTTATTCTTACACCATTAGTGTACCCTTTTCACCTTGACATAATTAACCTAGCTAGACATAATGAAAGAAAGAAATATAAATAAACAAGGAAAGGAAATGAAAAGCATAAGCAAGAGATTAATATAAGCAAAACTTAAGCATTACAAAATATAAAGAGAGCAAGAGCATGATCTTAATCTGAACATCAAGATGCCTAAATACATGGTAAATGCCTCCTTTTATAGGCCAAAATTCAGAACTATTGATTTGTTGACTAATTGATGAATGGGTGGCCACATCTTGACTTGGTGACAATTCTTATCTTCTTGTCTGCTAAAAACATCATTGATAACGTAATGATTTGAACAGACTTCAATCATGAAAGTTCTAGGGAATTGTCTCATCTTTCCAGGGTAAATATTTGAGATTATTTGGACTTCTATAACTCGAGATATGGGCTGGACACTGAACAATGTCTGGGATGTAGGACAGATTCGGACTTCTTCGTTGTTGTTACAATTTGGACTTGAAAACGGCCTTGTTAAATCTTGGGCACCGCATGAAAGTTGTAGGCCTATGTCTTACCTTTCCATTCATATAAAGTAAAACTAAATTCGAGATCTACAGCTCCAGATATGACCCGATTACCGAACAATGTTCTAGTTTGGACTGCACCAACATCTCTTTTCTAAGTTTGGCCATCTCTTTGTCCTTTCAATTTCAGTACTTCAACTCATCAATCAATTCTTTCATTTATGTGATAGGCCTACATTTAAGATGAACATTTACCATAAATTAAAGGTATCTTATATTATTAGATATGTTATTATAAAACATGCTTAGTTAAGGAATTATTGATACTTCAAGTGCAAAATGATGATATAAAACCTTGATAAAAATGCACTTTTAAGTACTAATCAACATCCCACACTGTTCAGGGATTTAATGTGTTGTTGAATGACTTCATAAAGTTGGCACCTCCTATTTTTACTGGGATGGATAGTTCAGTGGATCCTCAGAGGTTCTTAGATGATATTTGGCGATGGTGTGAAGCTTTGGGATGTACAGACCACCGAGCTGTGAGTTTGGCATCATTCAGATTGGAAGGAGATGTGGCAGTCTCTTGGTTTGAGTCTAGGAAAAGAGCAAGACCAGTAAAGGCTCAGTGGACATGGAAGAAGTTTAGCTCCATGTTCTTAGACAGGTTTTTCCCTCAGAACGTCAGGGATGCTCGACTTTATGAGTTTGAGAGGCTATCTCAGGGGAGCATGACAGTGGATGAGTATGATCTGAAGTTCACTCAGCTGTCTAGGTATGCAGAACATCTTCTACCCACTAAGTGGAGGGTGAAGAGATTCATTAGAGGACTCAAATCCTCTATGTATAAGGTGATGGTGTCACAGGTGTTTCCACCTACTCCTTAGCTGTTGATAGCGCCAGGTTGATAGAGGCGTGAGAATTAGAGGACATGACTGCAGGCCAGCCTAAGAGGCCTAGAAAAGAGGGTTAGTCTTTTAGGCAACAGGGATTCAGTGCAGGTCCGTCTAGGGGACGAAGTGGCCGTCAAGGCTCATGGGTTCAGAAGAGGTTTAGACAGAGACCGTCAGTTAGTGGCTCAGGCGGTCAAAGTGCAGTATTGGTACTCAAAGTTTAGTTCAAACTGCACCTCGTAGTTCATTTGTTTCACCTAGTGATAGTTCTTCATGTCAGCACTGTGGAGGAGGTCATACTAGTGCAGAGTGCTACAGAAGGACTGGGGCTTGTTTTAGTTGTGGCCAGATAGGTCATAAGATCAGAGAGTGCCCGAGGAGACAGTTGTCAGCTTCGGGATTATCTGCTTCAGTCCAGCATCCTATTCAGGCACCATCGACGAGCCAGTTTGTGGCTCATGGAGGTAGAGGTTTTGGTGGTCGTGGTCAGAGAGGCCGGGGTACAGGTGATAGAGGTCAAATACAGCAGGGTCAGGGGCATGCCAGAGTTTTTGCCTTGACTCAGCAGGATGCTCAGGCATCCAACACAGTTGTTTCAGATATTCTTCCTGTTTGCTCTTTTGAAGCAAAAGTTTTGTTTGATACAGGTGCAACCCATTCATTTGTGTCTCTATATTTTGCCATGAGGTTAGATAAATAACCAACCTTGTTAAAATCCCCAATTTCAATCTCCACTCCCTTAGATGAATTAATATTAGTGAAGTACGTGTATCTGGATTATGAAATAGAGATTGGAGATAAGATCTTTATGGGAGACTTAAATGTCTTAGATATGGTTGATTTTGATGTGATTTTGGGAATGGATTGGTTGGCAAAGCATAGGGCTTCGGTAAATTATTGGGGTAAGAAAATAATGTTTGATCTAGATGAAGAAGTTTGGTTGGTATTCAAGGATATAAGATTTGGTCTCCATCAATTATGTTGTCGGCTATCTCGAGGAAAATAGCCCGAAAAGGAGTATAGTGCTACCTAGCATATATAGTGGATGTAGAGAAAGAAGTTCCTCAATTAGACCAAGTCCCTATAGTTAAGGAGTTTATTGATGTCTTTCCCGATGACTTACCTGGATTGCCTCCGTATAGGGAATTTAAGTTTTGTATTGATTTGGTTTCGGATACCGAATCAATATCAATGACATCATATAGAATAGCGCCAGCAGAATTGAAGGAGCTAATGGAAAAACTGCAGGATTTGTTGGATAAAAAATTTATCCGACCTAGTATAAGAGCTGCAAGCTCCCCTGCATTTCTTGCTCAATCATAAAATGCTCAGTTTCCATCACATTAATCACTTACATAAGCGCTTGAACTTGCCCTTCAAGTCAGTCATGTGCTCGCTCCTGGTGACTCGGAAATAATAATCTGGGTAGTCAGCCTGGTAGATAAAATTAGCTGGATTGGCAGTGCCAATGGCTAGAGTTGTCGCTGGACTTTGTGCTGCTTGAGCACCTTGAGACGTCTGATCTGAAGCCATTGTTCAACACTTGATTTGTGTGAGTTTGCTCAGGCTCAGAGGGCAAATAGAATAGGCGTTATGCATTGAATTTAAGGACCCGTTTGACATTCAAGTACAGCTGCCTTCAAGCGTGTCATGCTCAGTTAAATGGTCTGAAACCAGAAGCGTGGGACAGGACAATCTCCATACTTCTGACAAAAAGATTGACGAGTTTTGACCAACCAACCACCTCATTTAATGAGCTGTTGCGATAATTTGCCTCCTGCA
>Ga0325410_1003393_pt1 | contig 17972 bp, 9 predicted proteins | sample PopdelMetagenome_16_FD_206182 | JGI IMG/M metagenome (GOLD analysis project Ga0325410, IMG submission 206182) | Populus deltoides microbial communities from Bellville, Georgia, United States - Xylem-PdIQD-R3 | ecosystem: Host-associated > Plants > Phyllosphere > Stem > Wood/Secondary xylem... | reverse complement strand
TTATAAAATACAAAAACAAAATGTTTATTCAGTCATGACTAAGATGATCTTATGTGCAGTGAAAAAAGGATATCGTTTACTTCACATCAACTGAAGTGGCAATAATTGCCTTTACAAGATCATTAAAATTTCCGTGCTTTGAAGAGCATACACAAAAATCAGACAGAAATTGAATAGAGTCACAAGTATAGCTGACAGGATTGCCAGGTGAAAACCCTCGTTTGTTGACAAACCAGCTGAAAAGTTCACTATTCGTCACCATGTTGTTGCAGAAGACTGAAGGTTACATGATGAAATATTCGTACAGCGATCAACCTAGTCTTGCTTCTCTTCTTAGTACCTGAAATAAAGAAAAGAGAAATGAGAAAAAAGCCGTGACCAGAATGAGGTGAGAAATATCGCAAGCATGGGTCCACCCTCCACTCAACAGACCAATTTTTTTGAGACCACGAACAACAAGCTAAACTACACGCCAATCTTACAAACAGTTACAAAAAAAAATATTGTGCTACGTCACCCAAAGACTTGGCAAGATAACGCAGAAAAGTAAAACTGAAACAAGTTGAAGCTTCAGGGTCCTTTTCAGAAGACAAGGAAAATATTATCCGGACAAGAATATGTAATAAAATGAGTGGCATTGCTAGGTGATCTCTAATCAGATATGATCTAATCATCCAACTCAGCCTGCAAGGCTCATGCAGCTCTCAGATAAACCATAGTGGTCTTCACAAGGGCAAAACAGATGGGCACAAAGATGTCGGCAACCAAAAAATGCAAGGGTGGAGCAACCAGTAAAGGCAATGTCCCTATATAAGTACTTATTTTAAATTTCATTGATTGACCAAAATGGAAAGTTCTACTGAACACCCAATGCATACCCTTGGAGTAGTAATATGCAAATGTTAATCCAGTTTCGTAATAGGTTATCTGCAATCTTCAGTCCAATTCAAAAGCAGCAAACCAAAACTTCACATAACATGACAAGTATTCAAGACAGGGGATGAGAAAGAACATTGCAAGAACTGGAATAGAATAGGCAGAATTTAAAGCAAAATCAATCTTTGTTGATCCATTTGCCAAAGTGAATGGGAAAGGAAACAAGGTAATCCTTACCTCTTCAGCAAATTTTATCAAAATGGTCGTCCTAGGTCGTTGCTGGCCCTCCATAGGTACAAAATGAGCTGTTACTACAGCTGGAAAACCTGCACCATCCAAAACACCCTACAAAGGGAAAAGGGAGAAAAAAGCTCATAAGAGATTCCGCCCACCAAAAGGTCGTATGAATTAAATTTAGTACTTACCCTTACTATTCCAGCAACAAATGCCCCACAGTTAAATGTCCCCATGTCCTTTGGAATTGAAATGAATCTACAGCACAAAGACAGTTCAGCACCTAGATCATAACTTATAGCCCCAAATCCAGCTACTTGTGACAGCAATTGTCATATTATTGAACAAAAAAGGGCAAGGATATAATTACTACCTGTTGACAAGGAGCTCCTTTTCGCTGATCATGTATTCATCTTCATGTTCAGTGCCTTTCTCAAGGGAGTCAGCTACCTAACATGATAGCAGGAAAGAGACTGGTAAGGTCCAACTTCGAATTTTTCATGAACCTATATTTCAACCATATGTATAGAAAAGGAAATGAAAAAGGTACACAAATAAAGGATTTGAGAAGACAAAAATGGGTAAAACATGCTGAATTGCAGATTAGAAATGGAAATAAAATAATAAAGAAAAAACCTTGGTATGACTTTCCATTTTCACATAAAATGTAACTTACGGAGTCATTGAACTTTCAAATACTGCAAATAAACTTACCTTTCCAAATAACACTTTCCACACAGTGCTGTGCACAAAAGACAAAATACCCAACAATCGTGTTTCCCTTCTGTTGCCCTGTAGCATCAAAAGAAGCATTGACATAGCACTTGTAGAAACCAAATGCAATGCAAAATAAAGTTCAATGAAGCAAACCTATTGGTCTATTTCCAGAGGGAAGCCAAATCATATTTGTTAAATCATACATAACGCAAGTTTACTCAATAGAATCCTACTGAGGCAAGCTAGCCAGAGCTCTAGACAACTTAAATCACACCCCTTGTATAACCACAAACTAGTTGCCACAAGGGTGAGAGAGATAGGAGGGAAATGCAAAATGAGATCCTTGGAGAAATGCAAATAAACTACAGTGAATGACCACACCACACCATTGACTCACTGTATGGACAGTGCCTTTATAGCATTTGACTGAATATAAACATCTATGCATAAGCTCAAAGTTTAGCAAGTCGCAGATTTCACAGACAAAAACTAAAGGTTGATGATGTTAAGATAGCTAACAAAGCAATTTTCTGGATTGATGTCATGATCTAGCTATAACATGTTAAAAGTTATTCTGTAAGTAAATCCATTCAGCATAAAAAAAGGTATCAATTCTGTGGACAGCATGAAATTCTAAGTATCCAGTCAGCAAAATGTAGAGCCATTAAAGACATCAAATGTGGAGTGGAAGATCAAACTACTCTAATTTCAGCAATCTAAGCATGCTTTCATGCACTGAAAACGAGAATGGACTGTGACTCCTCTCCCAGCAATTCTAGCACAGGAACATTGATTAAGTAATTCATTATTCACAACTAACCCGCAAACTGCAATTCATATCACATGCTACTCACACCCAATTCAAAACCCCAGTCATATACAATCATGGCCACAAACTATGATCAGAGATACAGATGTATAATGCCTATATTCCTGCTGCCTCTGAAAGAAAAATAAAAAAAATCCAGATAACATAATCACTATATTGGGGGTGGGGTGATGATATTAATATATATAATGCCCCTGCTGCTTACTGCCAAAGAAATAACTAAAAAGTTTCTAACCGAACTTGTCTACTTCTCATGTGTGTGATTGTTTCAGAGAACGTGTCTAAGAAATTGCATCAATATAGGCATGACCAACAAATTTTTAACTGTGACAGGAGTTCCAAGGAGAACCCTTAGCAATGTGAATACCTTGTCCCTATGACAAAGAAGTTCCAGAACTCGAGCCCCCACAGCATATCCTGCATCCTCTAGCCTGCTCCGTTTCTCACAAAGATTATTATAACAAGTGACAACACCCCGAATACTTGATATAAAAAAAAATATAAATAGAAGGCCATGTACAACAGTTACGAAATTAAATTACAGGTGTCTAGAGTAAACACTTCTAATTACACTAGTTTCAACCATTCCTTCTTTTTTTTTCACTTCAAAAACCACACTAAAATTTATTAATTTATATACTAATATGAGATTAAAATAACTGTTTTTTTTCATCAAAATAATCAATTACACATTCTTAACTATATAAAATCGAGCAATTTGCGAGCATAATGGAATTGAAGTAAGAAAATATTGCAAAAACACGATGTTCACCTTCGCTCTAATTCAGCAATGTTATCAACCTGTGTTTGATTATACTGGACAAGTTCCGAAAACAAAAATGCAAACGCACTCAAACTCACCTGCAAAAAAGAAAATTCCTAACAATCAATTGAATGCTCAAGACTTCGAAACAAATGAAAACCACACCAATGGCATGAGTAGGTTAGAGATCGAAAACTCGAACAAGAAGGTTACCTCTTGTTTGCCTTTGCTAAGAGGTTTTTCGAGGACGTTAGAGTATTGCTTGATCTTGCCTACTCCGATCATGTTTTTTTAGGGTTTGATTTTCTTTCTTTCTACGGCAAATATTTTTTTTTTTTTATACTATGGTCTGTTTGGACTTTGAAAGGTGAGAAATTACAGGAACATGGAGGAGTGGTAATTGGTTGTTCTCTGTTCGGTGTTGCTGCTGTTTCGGTTGTTTTGAGCTTGCGGACCTCGGGTCTTTTATGGGTCTGGGCCTGTTGAGGTATTTTCATGGACCACCATCAAATTTATTTCTATCTATCCACTGCCCTTCACTTTTAAAGTGTAAACATTGATCATTGAACAGTGTTTTCACAGTTTTACCCCTCACATAAAAAATTTAACACTAGAAATTGGGGGTATTGAATTTTTTTTACAAAGTAAATTGGTCATTATCAAATTTAAAAAAAAATCTTTTTCTATTTTAATTGCATAGTAAAAACGACTAAATAATCAAAACAATTAAAACTATAGTCAAATTACACTTTGGTATTTTCATAATGATTTTTACATAATTATAATGTCAGATGAGGAGAAATTTAATATTTGACTGGGTATGAAAAATAAAAATTAAAATGCATAAAAAGATGACTAAAATACAATTAGAAGCAAAAAAGAAATTAGCCTTAAGTGGTCATTTTTTCACAAAGATTTTTCGTTATTACTTGGTCATGGAGGGTTGGCCACACAAGAATATATATGGTGGTAGGGAGATTACTAACTCATTTAAAAGTGTATTTATTATCTATTATTAATGATTATAAATAGAAAAAAGAATTAACTAATTATATTTATGACTTTTTGAATGTTTTTTTTTCCATAAACGCTAATGTTTTCTGAAATCCAGAATATTCAAGTAATATGGTATTTAATATTTGGATAGTGATTAATCAATGTATTTAAGAACACAATTTTCTTCTTCTTATTTCGGGAAATACGAAACTAATGGTAAAAACCTAAGTACTTGTAAAAACAATCACATTCAAGAGTATTTAAAGACCCTCCAATTGTAAAGTCTTCGATGATAGTGGTTGATCAATGTGTTCAATAACATTATTTTCTTCTCTTTAGCTCGAGAATTACCAAATTAATGATATAACTTTATAGAACAAATAATAAATGATTAAAAAAATCTTTAAATTCTAAGAATAAATGTGTTTGTTCATATATTTTAGTATGGTCAATAGTGTGAAGTATATAGAAGCTATTTAAAGTTGAAAAAGTTTCGACCCTCATACCTAAATGGTTCATGGGGTATATATAACCCCTAAAGTTAGGAGTAAGTAAAAAAATTGAAAAACCAATTAAATTAAAAAAACCAGAAAAAAATAACTGAAAAACCGAACCATGAAAAAAACCCGATTAAATCGGTTAGAATTTTAAAAAAATCAACCGGTTCGATTCGGTTTCGGTTTTATAAGCCTGAAACAAAAAAAACCAAGCCGAATCCAAACCAAAAAAACCAAGCTAAACCTAGAAACCAAACCAAACCGAAACTGGTCGGTTTGAACCAGTTTTTGTTCTAGAATAATTCAACCAAACCAAAACGGGTCGGTTTGAACTGGTTTCGGTTTTTTAAAAAAACCAGTTTAGTTACTTTTTTTGATAAAAACCGAACTGAATCGAAAATGATTACTCCTACCTAAAGTCGTCTTTAAGAAAAAGGAAGAACTAAGAAGTCTTATTATTTTAATAGCATTAATGAGGGTAAAATACCCCTTATATATTATTAATGAGAGATAAATATCCATCACATATCATTTATGAATTGTTTAATGTGGTAAATCCTTAAGGAACTTATTTTACATGGAGATTATTACCTTTAATATGAACAATTTATGTAATTAATTTGAGCTTCATAGTCCTAAATTTTTAAGATCAATTAGACATGTCATGTAGCCAAACTCAAATAAAAAAAGTGACTTGCTAGACCAATGTTACATTAGATTTAACTAATGGCTGAACTTAAATATATTGGATTTGATAACGTGTCAGACTCATATTATATTAGATTCAACTAATGACTGAACTCAAGTGTATTGGTTCAAGCAATCTGTCAAACCCAATACATATAGGTTTAGCATTCAATCTGGTTTATTGCCAAATCTACATTGCATTGGACTCTTCCAAGCTACAAAATATTAAATAAAAAATACTGATTCATCAATTCTCTTATTCCTTCCTTTCTCACGTGAGCTTGATTTTTTTTTTAACAATTGCAGACTAAGTAAATTGTATCTTTTTAATAGCTCAATCCAAATGAATTTTATATTTTAAAATTATTCCAAATAAAGATTTTTAATTATCAATTTAATTCAATTGTTAGGTAAATGTCTAAAATTAAAACAAAAAACAAACCCAAATCTAAACTATAGTTATTAACAGCTGATCATTTAAAACTTGAGTTGTAGGCTAGGAGTTAACCTAGAACAACTCAATTTTTAACTTTTAAAAAAATTAATGATTAATTTGATTTAATTTAAAATCTGGTTTGGAGTTGACTTCTATCAACTCAACTCAACTTTAACTTTTAAACAAAGGATATCATGTTGAATACAAAAAAAGATTTTTCCAATAACTCGGCTTGATCAAAACTCTAATTGATCCATTAAGTGCCTGACCCAAACCAAATGAAGCTGCCGGGGCTCGTAACTACGACCCAAACCAACCGAGCCTCTCGCCATGCTCATTACTTCACAAATAAAACACGAAACAAACACGTCCCCTGAACCTCAAAACCCTTTGTCTCGCTAGCTTTCTTCTCTTTACTTCTCTCTGAAAAACCAAGAGCTCTCTCTATCACTCTCTCTCTCTACGATGGAAGACGACGACGAATTTGGAGATCTCTACACTGACGTCTTACGTCCATTCTCTTCATCCTCATCCTCTACTCCGCAACCAACACAACCTCTCTCTGCACCCTCTTCTCTCCACCGTCCGATCGATATCAACGACGCTGTCAAAGACGACGATGACGAGATCCTCCACGGCAATCCTCCTGATCCATCCAATCAAAACTCTATTCAAATTACCTCTTATTCAGCTCCTCGAATTAGGGTTTTGGGAGATGCAGAATCGCCTATTAAAGGATCCATTGGCGAGGACACAGAGGTCAGTTTTGATATCGAGGAGGTTAATACTGGGATTCTTGAAGATTCGGGCCCGATTATCCCTGGATTGATGGAAGATGATTCTAGAAAGATGGAAGCTTCTGCTGAGATCAGTGGCGGCGGTGGCGATTGGCAAGACGAGGAGGAGAGTGATAGCGAGGATGATTTGCAAATCGTGTTGAATGATAACACTCATCCTGGCGGGACCATGGGAATTGATAGAGAGATCGGTGATGATGACGAGGATGGAGACCCGCTTGTGATTGTCGCTGATGGAGATGGACCGAATCAAGCGATAGAGGAGCAGGATTGGGGTGGCGGTGAGGATGGGGTTGCGGCTGCAGGAGGCGGGGCAGAAGGCGAGAGGAAAGAAGGAGGAGAAGCGGTGGGGAAAGGAAATGCAGTGGTCGGACCGAAGATTGGGTATAGCAATCATGTTTATCATCACCATCCGTTTCATTCTCAGTTTAAGGTCAGTGTTGTAGTTGTTGATGTTCTATGTTGAGCTTTAAAAGAAAGAAAGAAAGAAAGAAAGAAAAGCAAGTCAGGGCTTTTGTAACTATTGTACATATGATATGAGTGGGTTTTATAGTTCCTTTTCTTATAAATGTATGATTACTTGAAAAAGTTGAATGAAAATTCTTAAATTTACTTGATTATGCTCATGAATTTTATGTGCTTTTTTCATCGTATTGCTTCTTCTAGATACATTATCTGGCTTCAAGGTTCAAAATTTCCTAAATACTGCAAGCCACCGAGGATTAATTGGTTTGCAAAATTTCATTCACCTCAATTGTTGATATTTCTCGAACGAGCTTTGGTGTCTGGGAAGCATATATTTGTGGAGAATTTTTTAGTCAATTGCTAAACACGTTTCTCTTGGGTGAAACAACCCTGAGATTTTCATAAAGTAACACTTGGATAGATTCCTAGTTGTTATGCAAATATGAAAATTTGAAAAGCATTTCTAATTGTAAGTACTTTTCCTTGGATTCTCCTGCAATGACATTATTGCTCGGGAACAGATGCAATGGACAACGATGCTAGCACCAAGATTACATCCTGCGGAATTTTTTGGCATGCCAACAAACTTTGGCATTGGTTCCTCTTAGATTTCATGATTGTCATTTTACCTCCCCTGCTCAAGTTTAGCCTTTGATTATGAAGGGCTCCTTTGCTCCACCATGTCAGAATGCCCTGCAGTCAGCATTTTTTCTCTGTGGGTCACAATAACAATCTTTGGCCTTTGCAATCATCAGTTTAAATAGGTGGATATTGTGAGGATGAAAATGACGATCAAGATATCTTTGTTGTTGATGCATGGGGAGCTGTTATAGCTAGGCATGTCTCCCCATGCTCAAATGTGTCAATTAAGTTCATGGTTGTTGTAATCTTTATCTGGGTTGACCTATTGCATTTGTATAATAGGGGTAATGCTGTGGTAGGAACAGCCGAGAAGGTAAATAATTGCTTGAGATGCTTGGTAAAATTTGCTCCGTTTTCTTATGGCCAAGAAGATGTGCATGTAATTTTGCAAACAAATGGTCTGCAGCCTATTATTTCTGTCTTGATAGTCCCCACAAAAATTTAAGTGAACATTTTCCCTGGTATATTAGAGGTAGTAAGTAGTATTTTTGATGCACCCTACAATGACATAGGATGTGCTTATCTTTCTCCTGGTATTATTTGCTTTAGATAGCCACGAACTATACTGAGCTAAACTCATTTATTCCTCTTCATTCATTGAATTGTCCAACTCAAAATCTACAACTAGTTAATTCCATTGACATGTTACTTTTTGGAATTGGAATCCATATGTTTGAGATGCCTTTCCATTGAACCTTCATAATAATTTTTCTTTTGGTTGAAAACTTGTAATAGCCCCAGTGGTCAAATTGATATGTGGTTTCTCGCCTGGTCTTTTTGAAACTGTCCTTACTGTCTTTGCTCTTATTGCTCACTTCCTCCTTGACGCCCAGCTGTAAAGTTCCTTTCCATACCTTGAGTTTCACCATCTTGCCTGTCTCTTTGTGCAATTTCAAACTGTCCTTACTGTCGTTGCAGATTGTATCTTGGGCTTGAACTTCATATATTCTAAAGCTGAATAGGTTGACCTTTTCCCGTGTTTTGATTTGGGCCAATTCTGTTGTTTGTTGCTAGCATGATGAAAAGTAGCCTTAATTTTGATATGATTTATGTTCCTAAATTGGAAGCTTAATTTTGATGAGCCATGCTTAACTTATGCCAGCTTGTAGTTTCTCCGTGCAAATAAGAATCATTGTTGCAAGTTAATTGTGTATGTAGAGTTCTCTTCACCTGCAATTGTTCGGTGCCACTGGCTTACTTTTGTTTTTAATTTGGTGCCGATGGCTTTTCATTTGTTTTTACTTTTTAATTTGATGGGCTTGCCTCTTATTTTCATTTCATTTCCCTGTCAACATTATGGCTTATTTTTTGTTGGAATGCAGTATGTAAGACCTGGTGCAGCACCGATGCCTGCAGCTACTAGTGTTGGTCCCGGAGGAACTCCAGGTCAAGTCCGTCCTCCTATGAACATGGGTGCTATAGCTGGTCGAGGTAGAGGTGACTGGCGACCAGTAGGAATAAAAGGTGCCCCTCAAAAGAACTTTCATCCAGGATTTGGAGGGTCTGCTTGGGGTGCAGGGAGGGGTTTTGGCAGTGGAATGGAATTCACGCTTCCTTCCCACAAGTAATTTTCACTTAAATTCATCAACTGGTTTTTTCTCTCACTGAGTTTCATTACATTATTTTGTTTTTATCAATTATCTTGCATTTAAGTTGTTTGTAAATTATTTACATCATTAGCTGGATTTTTACAATGTCACAGCTAGTTTTTTTGGTCAATGGTCCATGTGACATTCTATAAAAGTTGTTGACACTGTGTGTGTGTGTGTGTGTGTGTTTGAGGCTCCAAGCATCTGAATATGACTTAATCAAATATATTTGAAATTTTGAATATGATGCTCACTGTCTCACCGTTGAGTTGAAATTTAATTTCTAAACTATGCTGGTTGTGGGTGTTCAAGATCTCAGCTGTATATTCTTAGGGTTTCATGCTTTTCTTTCATCTTTGTTGTCTGCATCTTTCTCTCTCTTACCTGCATATGTGGATAACACATGCAATGCTATGGACCCATGGCCAAAAGAAAAGCGCTGAGCCAAGAAACTTTCTTGCTCTTAATCTTTTTGGGGGGTATCAATTCTTTCATCTTCTCTCCCTCCCTCCCTCCCTCCCTCCCTCCCTCTCTCTCTCTGTGTTTGTGTGTGTGTGTGTGTGTTTAGAAATTCTCTTTTCTCTCTAATCATTATAGTAGGAGAAGCATATATATGTGCTGTTGCTTCATTGTCTGTTACTATGTTTCATTGGGTGCTCTGGCTGACTTGCTATTTGCTAGAGAGGCTCAAAATCTCATGTTACAAGAGTAATAAATGACAAGTTCATTAACAATAGATCAAAGCCTTCCATCTTTACATGATTCCATGTTTGGTAATATTTAGGGTTACACCATCATTGATTTTCTTGAATCATCCTCATGCTATAGATTCTACCTTGGGTTTGGATTAGATGTATGTGTTCTTAAAGCCTTTGTAAAAGAGTACTTTAGATGATTTGATTTTAGAATCTTTTCCATTTCCTTAAGTTCATTAAATAAGGTGAGGTGCAGCAAGCTCCAAGGCATTCCTGAATTAAATGAAAGTATGAGATAGATTTAGGGTTCTCATATGAGACCTGTCATGGGTGGTGGATGGGATCAGCCATCAAGGGGGGCTTCTCCATTTCAAAACAGCCTGTAGTTTTTCCTGCATGCTCTCTTCTGGATCAACTATGATCCTGATGATATTTCTCAAATATGGTGGAAATTGAACTTGAGATCCACCACCTTGCAGGAGACACAGAACTGTTTAGATGGTACAAAATGCAGGTGCTGTTTCCATAGCCTAAAAGGCCGTTGACGTTGCCCTTCCTAAAAATTATATGAATAAAAGCAATATTTTTTTTTAGTATGGCTCCATCAAGGTTGCATAAATGAGCCCTTTTCCTACATTTATGTGTTGTGTGGAATACCATTATCTGTGAAACATATTAATTTTAAATCTGTACTTTGGTCAATCCATATTGAATAATTAGATAGATTTATAAATCAGATGCTTCTTGGAAATGGGAAATATGTACGTGGGGTACATATTAATTACCCCTCTGAGACTTGACATCTTCTGATTGCCATCTGTGCATGTACTGTACCGTCTGACCTTCTACCTCAGCAAGCTGTTTGTTTGGTTTATAATCGCATAAACTCCTATATGGAATAATCACTACACAACCATCCTGCTCTTCAATCTTCACCTAATACACTGTTTAATCCCAGGCCTTGTCATGCTGATGTCTTTATCTAGTGAGTTGAAATTCACTATAGTTGTTAGGTGATACCCAAGATATACTTTTGTGTTTGCATGTCACATAAATCCTTTTGTTTGGTCTTTAATTTGTGAGTTGTCCATTTCAGTAAGGGACTACCATGCATTGTCCAATTGAGCTATATGGTTTGTCCTGACTCCTGATGAATGATTATCAATCCTCAATATTATTTTCAGGTCCATATTTGATTTTGACATTGATGGCTTTGAGGAAAAGCCATGGAAATATCCTGGCGTGGACATATCGGACTACTTCAACTTTGGTTTGAATGAGGAGAGCTGGAAAGATTATTGCAAACAGCTGGTGAATATTGTATTTTAAATTGTATTATCTATTAGATATATGAATATGTAAGAGGATCATTTCAATTGTGCAGGAACAATATCGACTGGAGACTACAATGCAAAGCAAAATTCGTGTTTATGAAAGTGGGCGGGCAGAGCAGGTAATTGTATGCTTAGGCATCATGCATGCTATGGTTTATGGATATTCATACAGTAAAATAAATCGTATATTTCAGTTTTTACTTGGTGAAGAGGAAAGTTTCTGATTTTCTATTGAATTCACTTTAGGAATACGATCCTGATTTGCCACCAGAACTAGCAGCGGCAACGGGTTTCCATGCTCCAGCTGACAATTCAAATGCTGGAAAGTCAGACATTGGACAGAGTGATTTGGCTAAAGGATCTGCTCGTATGCGGCCACAAATAGTATGCTTTGACTTCCATTCTCTTCTACATATTTAGCCTAAAATTTGACCATTATTTTTTCATAATCAGAGACAAAAATCCATGTCTTTTTGAGAAGGCTCTCTTGTATAATTCATCTACTGCCTGCAACTTAAACATATCCATTCTTGTTGCATAGCCAGGAATGGCTCTTCCTTATTGTCCAAATCATTCAAACATGGTTTTCTATTTTTCCTAGTGGGACACTCTGTCTGTTAAGACTTAGGATTTTCACTAGGAGGTCTCAGATTCAAACCTTGGGAGTGATGGCTTGGAGTGTGGATTTAGGGATCAGAGGAGGGCTACTCTTATTGTGTAGTCCAAGGCCCATTGGCCTCCCAATGAACCAAAAAAACACGGTTTTCTATAAAAATGTTTTAAAGATGTCAGATTCTCTACATTTATCATTGGTTCCGTGTTGCTTTGAGGACTCAATGGTTTACTTTATTTGCTTTTTAGCCAACTGGAAGAGCAATACAAGTTGAAACTGGTTATGGTGAACGCATCCCCTCCATTGAAGGTCGAGCTCCCCGACTTCGTGATTCTGATGCCATCATAGAGGTAAATAAACATTTGTCTTTAATTGCACTGATATAGCCATATTCATTTGATTGATATCTGCGCAGTACATATGCAGTGTAGATTAACTAAAAGTTTCTTTGATGAATAGATTGTCTGCCAGGGCTCTCTAGATGATTCCCCCCCAAGAGATGGTGTCCAGGATGGAGCACACAATGATCCTCAAAAAGATGACTTTAAAGTGAGCGATGCATCTGAAGATGACATGGAACAGACAGAAAATGAATATGCTGGTGGTTTTCCACAGGCCTACAATGGTCGAAAGGGTGGGAGGAGAACACCTTACATGAATTCTGCCCACAACATGTCTGAGGGAGATGTTTTGCCCTTCCATCCCAAAGCACCAGCTCCATACCACCAGACTGGTTCTAGGGGTCACCCTCCTTCCTACCCTGGTAGGGACTCTGGCACCCCTCATGAGGAAAGGTATGAAATAAGGCTTACCATAGTCAATTACGCTATTATGGCAATGCAGGACAGGTTCAAGGAATATGCATTTGTTTGTTCTGTGATGGGCTAGGGTTGTTAAATTGGGAAATTTAGGGTTTCGGATTGATGCGGAATGTATAAATTGTTTTAAGGTTTTGCAAGTGGTTGGACAACAATGAAGTTTGGTGACAAAATGTTGACAAATTGAAAAAGAAAAAATGGAGAAGAATGAGTATGGTGGTTAAATGTTGAAGATTTAGGTTTTCTTTTGAGTGGTTTAATGGGTATTGAGTTGAGAAAGAGTTGGGGTAAAAAAGTGAAAATTAGGGCTGTGCTGACATAATGGTTAATAGTGGCTACTGGAGGACACTTTGGGGGCTGTAGAATAATTATGGTAGTGGCAACATTTAGAGAAGAAGAATAAGTGTTCAAAACATAATGAGAGAATTCTTATAGAAATGCCTTTAACTAAACCAAATACTCTTGATACTTCCTGTGCCGCTGTATTCAATTTGGATAGAGTTAATATGCCAGCATCTGCTTATTTTCTCTCTTTTTATGAATCTTTTTGTATTTCAGATATCAAGTAATAGGCATTTGACATTTGAAAGCATCTGAAAGAGATGATAATCTTGATGAGCACCTTACAGGAGGAGATTCTAGAGAATATACTTAGGATGCCATAAATAGTGGGTAGGGATGCACAACCCCCCCATCCAGAGGTTCTTATGTGTGTATCAATTTTCACAAGAGTGAAATTTGGCCACCTTTCATATGCTTCACTGAAGCATGGTCGGAGGATTCTAAAAGATCATGAAAATAGTGAATTATAGATTAAATGTAGACTGAGTTGTGGATAACTGTAAACTGAGTTAATGATTTCTTAGGAGAGAAACTAGAGGTATGCACATTTCTATGTTCAGTCATAATTACACTCTTGTGTGATACTGGTGGTTATAGTGTTTTACTTGTCAATCTGAAAACTCACATTTGTCCGCCCCTGAATTTGGAGTACTTAATGGACCCATGGATATTTTCATCTTTAACCTATTCAGTTATAAATTGTGATGAGATAGTTTTTTTTGTTTATTAGAGAATTTATTTTAAGCTGTAAATCTTGTGTTTAGCAGGCCATAGGCTGTTGCCATAGTGAATGCTTGATGGATCAAGAATTCATTAGTCGTAGTTTCTTTTAGTTTTGATGTTGATTTAGTCTTCACTTGTTAAAACTGCACCTGAACTACAGAAAAAATTCTAACTCTTTCCTCTTCTTCACAGGCGGATGCAGGGAAGATCATGTGATAGTTCTCCTCATTTAACTCCTAGTCAAAACTCACGAGACAAGAAATTTCTTGATGATGTGGAGGAAGAATCAACTGAAAGTGTGGACGATAAACTCAGTCCACGGATATCATCTCCTATCACAGTTCGAGATGCAAGACAGTTGAGTTCCGAGGAAAAAGATGATGTTGAGCCTTTGCAAGCTGAGGGAAGCTCTAGATTGGGAAGGGATGAAATGACTGAGAATGAAGAAACCACTAATGATAAGGATGGAAATGTGCACCATTCTACAAGGAAACAAAAGGTAAGTTCTCATGGCGAACAGCCTGCATTGCAACAGCTTGATGATGAGGAAGACTCAAAGGCTGCAAGAAGCAGTGAAAATAGCAAAGCAAGATCAGGCAGTAGCAAAGATTATCAGAAATGGCAAGATGGTGTTGAGGAGGAAGTTATTCAAGATAGACGTTCTACACGCTCAGGGAGCATCAGACGGCACCTTGATGAAAATGAACAGAATTTTCAAAGAAAGGATCGTGATGTGAGAAGAGAGATGGAAAGAAATCGTGGTGTGATAAGAGGGAGGGAGGATTCTTATCCTCATAGAGACCTGGATCCTAGCTTGCCCCATCATTTGCATATGAAGCATGAGAGCTATGATAAACGAAAGGAGCGTGAAAATCCAGATATCTCTTGGCAACAAAGAGATGAAGATCCACATAGCAGAAAACATAGAACTGAAGACAGGAAGAGGGAACACGGAGATGAAATGGGATCAAGGCACCGGGGTAAGATTCGGGAGACTGAGAGGAGTGACAAAGATGAACATCTTCATTCAAGGAAACAGTTAGAGAATGGCAGCTACAGGATCCATCATGATAAGGATGGCAGTTCACGGCACAGGGAAAGAGATGACAATTTGAAGAGTAGGTTTGAAATGGTAGATGACTACCATAGCAAAAGGAGGAAAGATGAAGAATATGTGAAAAGAGAATATGCTGATAAGGAGGAGATACTGCATGGCCACAGAGAAAATACCAGTCGCCGAAGGCACGAAAGAGATGATCAGCAAAGGATTAGAGACAATCTTGATGGTTATCACTCTGTTAAGCATAAAGACGAGGTCTGGCTCCAAAGAGAGAGGGGTGAGAGGCAGAGGGAGAGGGAGAGGGAGAGGGAGGAGTTATATAGGGTAAAACAATCCAGTGAAGAAATTTTACCAAAACGAGAGAGAGAAGAAGGACGAGCATCTGCAAGGAGTGGGCGTGTTGTGGATGACAAAGCATGGGCTGGCCATGCTTGGGGGAAAGATGAATATAAAGTTTCTGATAAAGAGTACCAACTTAAAGATACAGTTCGAATCAGTGAACACCAGAAAAGAAGGGACCGAATGGAGGATGAAAGTCTTTCACATCATAGGGGACGTGATGATGTTTATGCACGAGGAAATCAGTTTAGTAATGAAGAGAGAAGATCCAGGCAGGAAAGGTCAAGCTCTCGTGTTGATCGCACTGTAGATACTTCTGTTAGCCAAAGGGTGCATGAGAAGAAGCATAAAGAAAACCCAAGGAAGAATAAAGAATCTGATGGTGGAGATCATGGCACCTGGGGCCCTTCCAAAAGAAACCAAGACAACCTGAATGGTCACAATGATGAAACGGTAAGTCCCATGCTTAGCTCTAGAAAATAGAACTTAAGGAATACCCTCCTCAGGGCAGATAATTGATAAATGAAGTAACATATAAAACTGTCTTTGATAGAAGAAAACTGTATTAGTGGAAGGTAAAACAGAACATAAATACAAGGATGCATCCTCCTAATGACAAAACTAAGCTAGCAGAAAGCAACTGGGAGATATCCAAACAGAAAAGCCCTGAAATTAAAAATGCACAACAGCTGCTGAATAGCTACCAATTCTCTAATCTGCTTTATCTCCAACTGCCAAACTACCCCATAGATACCGCACATCCACAACATTTTCTCATCCTTTCATTTCCTAAACCCTTCAGGTGGATCCGAATGACTCCACCCTGCATGCCACAGAACCATGCAAAAAAAAAAGGTATAGTCTTCCTGTTACTGAAGTGCATCATACCCGCTCAAGGAGATAAAAGCCTTGTGAGGTCATCTCACTTTAAGCAAGTCTGATAAAATCTGAACTGATATTCAACATGATGCAGAACTCACTTTAAGATATGTGTTATGTAGTCTCTCACCTTCACTATCTAATACCACCAATGACAGGTACAGTGGAGATCTAGGTACTTGGGCAGGCAGTGCTGCAAATTCCTAGGGTTATGCTTAGGAATGCCTAGCCATTTTGATTGTTAAGATTTCTTGAAATTAGTTCACAATGGTGGGCTACATTCAGATTTGATTTTCTTTATGGAAACTTTTTTACTGTTAAGATTTCTTGAAGTTCACATCGAGAGCTTAGATTGGGTGTGGTCATTAAAATCAAGTTTTTATACATGTACTCTTTCCCTTGGCAACTCATTTGGTTGTCAACTAGTTGACCACTTGCTGATTAATTTAGAAAGTGCCTTGAACTGAGCTGGTGCTGTTCATCTTTTACTTTTTCTAGGTTTTAAAACGCTCTCGTGAGCCAGGAAGCAGAGAGGCTGAGATCTTGATGCAATTGAACTCTTCCAAAAGACTCAAGAAAAATGCTTCCTCGGATGATGAACAACAAGATTCCAGGAAAGGACGCTCAAAATTGGAGCGTTGGACAAGCCATAAAGAGAGGGATTACAATATCAGCAAGGCATCAGCTTCCTTAAAGTTTAAAGAGACTGATAGGAATAGCAATGGTGGATCTTTACAAGGCAGTAAACTTTCTGATGAACTCCCTAAGAAAGTTGAGACTGTTGAGAAGCAGGCAAAAATTGAGACTGTTGAGAAGCATTGCACAGGTGAAGAGAAAGATGTTGCTGATGCAGAGAATAAGGATACTGATACAAAGCCATCAGAGGACCGGCACTTGGACACGGTTGAGAAGTTGAAGAAGCGGAGCGAGAGGTTCAAGCTTCCAATGCCAAGTGAGAAAGATGCCTTCTCAGTAAAAAAGATGGAGAGCGAGGCCGTGCCTTCTGTCAAACCTGAGACTCCTGCAGATTCAGAGATTAAACCAGAGCGGCCTCCTCGAAAACGAAGGTGGATCAGCAATTGAAAGCGAAGTTGAGAATACATATTCAAGTGGATTGCTCTATTGATTTTTGAGAGCCTTGTTCCTGTCATACGCCAGTGATTTAAGATGGCTTCCAGGGATGGCCATGTACCTCTGCGACAGTGATAAAATCTTGTAACCATGTTGTTTCCATACTTATTTAATATCTATGTGTACATACTAATAGATGTAACATTGAACTGGTCACTGATGCTGGCCCCAGAATTACATTTAGTGCCAATCTGAACTGCAGTGCTTCGATTTAATCTGCGGTGGCGTGAGGGTGAAATACGCGACCAAGAAATGCTGTTAACAGGATAGTCCTTGAGATGAAGCACTAGTTCAAAGAAATCTGTATGGAGCACTGGTGCAATACTTTTGTATGCTGGTAGAAATTCTCATAAATGTAGATGTGGACTAGTGATATTACACGATTATCTGTATTTATCATTCCTTCCCTCTTTATTTGGGGCGGGAAGCGGGAAACAGATGTGATCAGAAATCTGCTTTTGTATAAGAGGAATGAGTTTCTGGAAATGATCAGAGGAGAAAAGGAGCCCT
>Ga0325410_1003392_pt1 | contig 17972 bp, 9 predicted proteins | sample PopdelMetagenome_16_FD_206182 | JGI IMG/M metagenome (GOLD analysis project Ga0325410, IMG submission 206182) | Populus deltoides microbial communities from Bellville, Georgia, United States - Xylem-PdIQD-R3 | ecosystem: Host-associated > Plants > Phyllosphere > Stem > Wood/Secondary xylem... | reverse complement strand
GGCTAAGCTCTTTTCTTGGTTGCAAGGACATAACAAACCTTCGGATTTCAAGAACCATGAGATTTATTCTTCCTTTTATTTTCAGTTTATGTTATGAATGAGTATGATTGTTTTCCTATGCATATTTTCTATGATTGTTGTTGATGATTGCTAGAGCGGACTCTAAGTTATTGTTGTGAACAATCTATTGCTAAGTTTAATATCAAAACCGGAGTTGTGATATATGAACTTGTGAAGCAACTAAGTTTGATAATTGTGGCGGAACTACGTTATTGAACTTAGGGAGAACATTTGAACAAAGTGACACAAGCTGCGGACAGCTTGTATGTTAATCTTGATGAAATTATCTAGTTCTTAAAGCTACCATTAAATTAAATCATTAGTGCGAACACTTTGATTGTTTGTTGGTTAGGATTAGTTATACGACGGATCCGTTAATTAATCAACGTTAAGTAAAGATAAAATTTCAGAACATAAACTGCAATTTTCGTTTCAAGGATCGGTTCAAATTTCCGTAGGTAGATGTGTACTTGCGACCAAGATTTGTTTTCTTGATAAGTTTCGGTTTTAATTGATTTTGTTTGCTAGTTTAATTGCTGCCATAGTTTAGATAATCACAAACCAAATCCCCCTAATTACATAACGTACAACATAAAAATCTAACTTAAAACTTCCTCGTGGGATCGACCCCTTGCTTGCTCTATACTATCTTGCGTGTTTTAAGGTAGAATAATTAATTTGTGCGACTGCGACATCGCAACAATTTTGCTTGCTTATTAGTTTAAATATAATCTTGAGTAGAATGGACTATCTTGAATTCATACTCATGTGCGATTTTCTTATCATCTTTCATAGTAAATATTGATCCTTGGTAAGTAGTAATAGTTTATAGAAGTTTAAACATGTGAATAATTATTTCCCAAATGAATTTGATCATTGTTTCTTAATTAATCGATTGATAAAGAATAGCTTCAACCCATTTAGTGAAATAATCCATAATTGCAAGAATGTACTTATGTCCCCTTGATGAAGGTGGTTTTGTTTTTTTCAATATTTTCCATTACACATCTTCTAAATAGCCATGTTTTGACCATTGCATTAAGCTTATTTAATGGTACATACTGGATTGGGCCTAATTGATGGTATTATTAACACCCTTTTATAAAACTAATGATATCTTTAGTTATACCATGCAAATGAAAGCCATGGTTCATGATTAACTATCTTATCTTAATTTTAGATTAGTAGGCTCTATATCCCATCATGAACCTCAAACATGACCAACAAGGTTTTCTATAGTCCTAAGCATTTGAGTAAAATATTAGTCTTATATATTATGTATAATATATATTTGTTAAGAGTACATAATTGACCATTTTTATTTTGAAAGACCTTGAAACTTTTTACGAGGGGTCTTATTAAATTTAATATTTCTCTCTCTCCAATGCTTCTAAGAATCAACAACATTAGAATTGTTAAGACCTTCTACTTGTAATTGGTAGAAAGTATAAACAACAATCTCATTGTTATTGTCTTAAATAGTTTTTTTTTTATCATGGAATCTATATTGCTTTATTTATCATGACAATCTATTTGGACAATAACTTTGATTGATCGATTGATAATCTTCATAGGGATAATGTCATGATTATTAAAGAAATTAAGATAAAAAAAACCTTCTAATGATTGTGGCCATATTATGGTATATAATTAGGATGATATATTCACGCTTATATTCTCCAGATAACTAGTTGATAATAAATAATAAATTCCCAATTATTATAATTGATTGTTCTCTTAACTCCAATAATGTTTTTAGGCCTATTATTAAGACCTTATATTTAACTTAATTATTTGTGCAAGGAAAATCAAGATAAAAGAACAAGGTCATTTTATGACCTACAAGGGATATATGACCACCATTGCACTAGCTTTGATCTTAGTTTTTTTTTTTATGTATCAAATCATAATTAGTATAGAATAGGCTCTGCTATGATAATATTGATATATTGTTTCAATTCATGGTCAATGTGCAATGTATGGGTGATCAGCTAAGAAATCACCTAAAGTTTTTTGTTTATGGCATACAAAATTTTCCATTATAACCTTTTAAAAAGGATTTCAATAGCATATATTTAATTAAATTTATTTTACATGTTACATCAAAATTAATTGATAACATATACTAATGTATCTTAACTCAAGTAAAAAACAAAAAAAACATAATTTCTCTATCAATGCATATCTTTTTTCAACCTCTATAAGCACACGATTAAGGTAATACATAATCTATTCATTCCTAAAGTCATTTTCCTATTCTAAAATGCTATAAATTGATCCTTCTACTCCTAAAACATATAGCTTTAATGGCTTTCCAAGCCTTAATTAGGTCAATACTAAAGGTTTAACTAAATAAGTTAATATGTCTTCAAAAGAACATTATTGCTTTTTAGTCTATTGATACTAATTAGATCTTATTTGTTTTCAACAACTTAGTAAAAGGTTTGATATTCCTATATTGTTTTAATGAACCTCATTATAAAATTATTCTTGTTATAGTTTAAGGGAATAGAATGCCTTAATACATTGGTATAGGGAGATGATACATAACCATACACCTTTCTAAAAATATAGGTTTTAGATATATTGGAAGATTTAGCACTTGATAGGATATCACCTACAAAACATCAATGTTTATCATATATTGATTTTTATCAAAGATAATATATAACACAAACTTGCCTTGGTAGAAAGGTTAAAGATAGCTTCTATATCTAAACTATCCCCATCATAAGAGGTTATAATAGACCATGTCCTACTAAGGATACAAATAATGTGAAGAAGCTTATGAAAAACAACCAATCTAAACCTAAAACAACAACAACTCAACAAACATTTAAGGTAAGGATAATGATTAATCAACAACCATAACGACATAACAAAGTTATCTAACATGTTAGGCCAACATCCAATAAGTTTGGACAAAGGAAACAAGCACCATAGCATTGGCCCAAGTCATTGTTTATTATGAAATAGGAGAAAAGAATGGCATTAACTCTATAGGGGGAAAAATCAACAAGAGAATGCTATAAAGAAAGTCATCCTAGTAAAAAGGTAACAAACATATATTATAAATGAGATAACACTAATAATGCTCAAAGATAGAAAAATGTGTTAACTTTAAACGAGCCCACAAGGTGTGAAAAGGCTTTAATAGATGTTCTCATCCAAATATAAGAACAACTAGAAATAAATGACATGATTATCAAAGATGGTATATTTTTGGACAATGGTATAAATATATTTCATAATGAAAATAAATAATAAAAAAGGAAAATAATCGAAGTTCTCAATTCTAATATAATAGCTAGACTAGAAAAATGCTCTAAAAGATAAGGCCATAGAAACACATTTTGAAGTAGAAGTGAGTGATCATAAAGAATTTACATTCATAAACATAATGTTCATCCTACAATGTTCCTTGAAGCCGAACCTGTCTAATTGTCTAATTTGGATAGTGATTGTGAATACAACACAAAATAAAAGGTAGAGATTATTGAATTCAACTAGTTAGAGCTAGTGGTTGAACAACAGTCAGGACTTAAATTTCTTGAAGCAATAGTAGTTATAAGTCATTATTTAAGCCTCTTTACATCACAACAAATTTCCATAATGTACTCGTATAGAGAGTCCTAGTTGATAATGGTGTCTTACTCAACATTATAATCTAAATTGTGAATGCTAAGATTAGTCATAAGAAGGATGACATGATCTTATCAGAAGTGGTTTATACCATATTCTATATAAGATATAAGAGACACTATGAGGGTGTTATAAATGGATCTAACTATTATGTCCAAAACCTCTATTATAGATTTTTTTTTATGGTAGAATCAAAGACAAGTTACAACACCTTGCTACAGCAAGATTAGATAGACACTAACATGTATGTTCCATCATTCTTATATCAAGATTTAATTTTTTGGTTACTAGATGGATCAACTAAAATAGTTAATGTAAATTATAAACCATTCATGGTTAAGTAAGGGATGCTAGATCCATGGTTATACAATGATGATGCAGGTCCAATCTAGTCAATGAACATGGATAATATAGGTCACCATATTTTCTTCTTAGTAAAAAGATAGTACATATAGGACAAATCACAACATATTTTGCTAGGCCAAATAACCAATAATTAGAAGGTAATGGTTAAAATTTTGAAATATATGATTAAACAAGTCATTACAACTTAGTTACATGTTTCAAGGCTTTTGATGAAACTCATATAAGTGTTGGGTGGTAAAATAGAATTTGTTTAATAAAATCAAATTAAGACTATCAATTGATCTTGCTCAATATGATAAGTCTTCCTTTATCACCACCAAAGATGGTTGATGGATATGCTAAAGTTTAGGAGATGTTAATTGAAATTGACTTAGGAACTAAAGATAAGCCTAGACCAATCTTTATAAATGCAAGTATACCTGTATGATGAACGAATCTAAATGTGATTTATCATGTAAAGAAGAAAATAAAATAGATCCTAAAGGATAGATTTATTAGGCCAAAAAGATATGATGATTAGATATCTAGCATAGTGCCACCATGACAAAAGAATATCAAATTGAGGGTATGTATAAATTTTAGAAATTTGAATCTTGTAACTTTAAAAGATGAATATCCAAAGTCAATGGTTAATATATCGATCGATATAACATCTTGTAATAAAATACTCAACTTTATGGATGGCTACTCTAGCTATAACTATATCTTCATTATAAAAAAAGGATATTTCCAAGATTGTTTTCAAATGTCTAGAATACTTCATTAGATGATCATGCAATTTTGGTTAAAGAACTTCTAGTGCAACATGACAAAAAGAAATGAACTTAATCTTATAGAATATGATCAATAATAATATGAAGGTTTATATTTAGGATATCATGGTTAAGTCAAAATCAAAATCCATTCACATAAATGAACTAAATGTTGTCTTTGAATGAATGATGATGCACAACATAAAAATAACCCCTTTAAATGTGCCTTAGGTGAGTAAACATGTAATTTTCTATGATTTTTAGAGCATTAGTGAGACATAGAGATGATGGTGTGCTGTCACAGGCAACCAAGTACAAATCTAAACTCTTAAAAATACATACAGTAGTGAGAGTAAGGATCGTTCCCACAAAGAGTATCTAGCCTAATTTTGTGCTACGTGAATAAAGATGGGGGGATCGAGTATAACAAAAACAATTGTAAGAAAACAACTAAGAAACAACTTAAATTAAAATATAAAAATCAATCAAAAGAATAAACTTTGGCCTAAGTCAACATCCACCATTAGGTCTTTTATAACTGATCATCAATGCAAATATATATATCAATTCATACTTTTAATATTCATTATTGAAACTATTTCCCTATCTCTGCTTAGTTACAGATAATTAGAAAACAAGCAATCTAATTAATCTTAACTACTAAACAACTCAAGACAAGCACCAAAAAATTAATCTAGTAGTAGTCTTAAGAATTAGAGAGATTAATGAAGCTAAACAATACAAGCATATGTGGTTGCATTTAATTTAATCGACTATTCTTTCTAAGATTTATTAATTTTTAATGCAATAAATCATTTAACCCTTAGTTGCTTCACAAATTAGAGAAATCAAACAATATGGATTTGATATCTAACCTAGCAGTAGATTACAACAAATAATAAACTAATAAGCCTCCTAGCAATTCAATAGAACAATTATAAAAATAGGCATAAAAAAATTCAACACTTAAAGTATAAATTCAACAATGAAAACAAATTAGATCTCACATTTTTATGATTCTGAGGCTTTCGTTTCCTTTTAGCAAATAAAAATTTAGTTACATGGTTCCATAATGAATACTCGAAGAAGAAAAACAAAACAGAGAAGAGGGAAAAGGAAGTGAGAAGTTTAATCTAATCTCTCCCTTTTTTTGTACACCTTTTTCTCTCTCTTTAGAATCCTATACAATCTCCTAAAAATACTCTTAATATTATCCTCCAATAATAACCATCAAATCTAAATAGTTAATGTAATTATTAAATAATAAAATAAAGTTCTAATATAAGTGTTGTCTTAGCTAGAATTCACACACCAAATCTGGAAGCTTATGAAAATAAATCACTTTGTAATGACAAAGGATGTTCTAGCATGTTGGCAGTACAAGTGCAACAATATTATGCCCCATTTTAACCTCAAAACAATCAGTATCTCTCAAAAATCAAAACATGAAAGTTGTAGAGTTGTTTCTTAGGGTTCAACAGAAGTTTGAATAATTTCAATCGGAGCTCAGATGAGAGAGTTATGCCTAGATTACAAAGTTGTGTTGAAATTGTTCATAATTGCCCTATTACCTTTGTTTTGCCCTTAACACCTCCACTTTCATTCTAAGTTGAAATATAAAAATAATGAGTAAATTCAGGCTCCAAGAAAGTATAAAAGGCTAAACATTATGGAATAAAAATATGACATTTTGCGTTCTCATCATATAGATAAAAATAAACATTATGGAATAAAAATATAACATTTGGACAATGTCATTTTTTCAATCTCATTTCTAAATATAAGAGATGTTGGTGATTGTTAACAATTTCATCATCGAGTTTGGATGATTTCTACTATGACTAGTGCTTATTTCAATCATTTTTAGCTAGTCTTTTAAACCTAAATGTTTTGGTATGTAGTTGAGTTAATACTTGCTCAACTATGCCCCCCAAGTCTTCACCTTTTGGAAGAAACATGTCAAATGTATGAAACTTATACACTTCATTATAAGGCATATCATCAGCTTGTTGAACCAACCTTGTTGGATTTTTTATGGTTTATAATTTTTTTTCAATACTAGCATCCATGACTAACTTCACCTTTTATCATTGTTGATTAGTCCTTACCTTTTACTACTCTTTCTTTCTAGGAAGTTTATCAAGCTTCGGAGTAGCCATAACTATAGTAAATTTAGAGAACATATTATCATCCATTTTCATTTTTATTTTCATGTCCAAAAAACAAATGCACATAGACTCTAGAGTCTTCTGAATTTGGTTATAAAAGATTACACAATTATAAATGTCATGTTTTTAAAAGTCATGTCACTTAAAGAACTTCTTCTCTTGAATTTTGTTGTCAATAAGGACAGTGTAATTTTAAAGAAGTTTAAATCCCCCCATTTTATATATCAACTAGTTAAAGCTTTCTTTAGCTTTTTTTTATGTTAAAAGAAAAATTTTTATTTTTTTCAACTACTTTGGTAGTCTTTGCATCTTTGATACTAGGGTTAGTAGTTTTTTTAGGCTTTCTGAATGATATAATCTCAAACTATCTTCCATGTTTTACTTCTATAATCAATATGAACTATTATTGGACATCCTCAAACTTTCTATAAGAGTCTGAATCAATAAATAAGTGTGCACTCACAACATTGTCTAAATAGTTAATAAGGTATGTCCACCTCAATAGCTTCTTTTCTACCATTTTTACTATCATTTTTTTCAAAATGATTAACATCATTTATGAAAGTGTGGATATATAAGTAGTTGGTGTTTATGAATGTTTTTCTTATGTTCCACTATAGTTTTTTTAATAGTAACTTTATGAACTCTCACTTAGTCATAGCCATAATACATGTCCTGAATCACAGGGCATAATTGATGTACCCTTTCTTCGATCCTAGAATATTTTGGCTAAATCATGTAACATGACCTCTGGATCTATCCTATAAATGTTCATGGAAAGAAGTTTCCATCATTTCCTAAATGTTAATTGAGTTGAGTGGAAATGTGGATAACCAAAGAAAAATTGTTCTGGTTGATAATGAAAAAAAAACTCAAATTTATAAAGAAGGTTGGATGCATCATTGTCGTATTGGTTAGTGAACTTGATGATGTGTTATCCTATTAATTTTTATATTTCATGGATAATTTCTTGAAATCTATAATATTTATTCCTCTAGAGATTGCATGCAACCTATCAATCCAATTATGTTATGGATGATGGTTAGTAGATCTTATTATTTGTTCAATTTCTACCCTCATCTCTCTTAAATGTTATGTTAGTTATACTTTATCTATCCCTTCCTTTTATTTTTTATCAATAATAGGTGGTTATTGTGTAAAGGGATTGGGATTTTCTTATTGTAACACATCCTATATGGCATAGAGTTACCTAGTAGAAGCTTGTTGGAAGGAATATAAGTTTTATGAGGCCAAGTAATTGACTTGTGGTTTTTTATAGACTTGTGGTTGTTAGTGGCTATCACACTCAAGTTGGAATATATTTATTATTATATTTGTTACAATAGAAAGTACCCTTTTATATAAGGTATATTCATTCCAATCACCTTTATTAGAGTGTTTATGGTCATAGAACTCCTAAAGATATACCTTCTAAGTGTATATGCTCATGGGTTACAAGACCTATTCTAATGCATCTCATTTTTATCTAAGCTAACTAATCAAATATAATATACATGGTTCAATTGACCACCACGATGTTGTTGTGGTAGGTCATATCTTTTATGTTCTCATCTCCATCTAGAGAACCCTTCAATTAGCACTAGAGAGATTTATAAACTGATAATAAGATGTTACTTAAAGTGCAATCATGGATGGTTGGATTGAGTTTTCCATAGCTGGTTATGACCATCACACGATATCATCAAATTCGTATATATGATATGTATATGGTTATGTGTAAAGAACTTATACATTAACATGTTTATTTGTTATTGGTGGTGATGACCCTATTAGAATCAATAAAAATGTGAGAGACTGCTAGGGAGACGCTAAGAGTATGTTAAGATGTAGTTCTATGTTGTAGGGGTGAATTAGACAATGAAGACTCATCTTTGAGTATGTGTGATACTAGTTGATCCACCAACATATGAGAAGATTATGGATTGTCATGCTTTTCATTATAAAAAAGTTAACATTTCTCCTTTGCTTAAACTAATTATTCATCTAAAATATCAACGATGACTTTACATGTGTTTTACTTTAGACGCATAGCTATTATCTTATGAAATAGTTGAATCTTTGTCTTATAGAGCATACCAATATGTAAATTACTTTGATATTATTTTGAATAATATACTACCAATTAACTTTTTTTCCTTATAAGGATTAAAAAAATACTACACAATAAGAACATAATCCTGATAAAAGACAAGTAACAACCTCACAAAATCAAGTAAAGTGTGGGAATCTAAAACCTTGAACCTTAAGTAAAGGCTATCAACTCTATAACAACACCACACAGGAAAAATGACATGTTTATGAAGAATGAGAGAAATTTGTAAAGAAAAGCAATAGAAACCCTCTAGAGGGATGAATAAATAATTTTTTTATTGAAATTATATGTGTGGGGTTTGTCATCATTCATAATAACTATGTGGCCTTTTACATCCATGGTGGACATCAACAATAGTTGATCAATCAATAATTCTTATAGGGATGATCCCATGATGATATAAGGCCATTCTATATTCTAACATATGTTAAGCCAAGCCATTGGTTTCTTTATTAATTTCTCTCACTGAAAAAATAAAAACAAGATTAGAAAACCTTTAAACAAGGTTTGTGGGCATTATATGATTTAAATTTAAGGTAATATGTTCACACTTATATTCACCAACTAAATGGTTGATAATAAGTAATGAATCTCTTATTACTATAATTAATTTTTCTTCTAACTCTAATTGTATTTAGAGATCTATGATTAAGGACTTATAAGCATCATAATTGTCAATGCAAGAAAAAATAAGCCAAAAAGATAGGTGAAATACAAAGGCAAACATAGTTTTTCTATAAGAGTGTAACATTCTTCAACTTCTATAAGGATATGACTAGGATAATACATAACTTGCTCATGCCTAAAGCTATTTTTTTATGTTGTCATGTTGTCAATTAACACCACTGCTACTGAAATGTATATCTTTAAGGGTTTTCTAAGTTTTGGTAAGGTCAATAATAAAGATGATTTGGTGAGATAAACCTTTATATTTTTAAAAGCAGTTTGTTGGTTTTAATTCCATTAAAACTCATCAAATCTTTTTCCTTCCAACAACTTAGTAAAAGGGTTGATCTTCCTTGTAGTGTTTGAAATGAATTTCCTTAGTAAATTGACCTTACCAATAAGCCTCTAATATTATTTATTTTTCAGAGAAGTTTTTTCTTCCATGATTTCTAATGTTTTTTATCCATCTTTATGCCATGTTAATGCACTCGAAAGCTAAAAATATTACCAGCTTGCACTTCAAATGCATATATTAATGGGTTCGTTTATAGATTTTACATTCTCATTGTTCGAAGGCTATCATAGCTCATTTAGGTGAGTGGATTTAAACTTTTTATTTTACGTTGATATCACCAATATAAACCTCCGATTGATTATTGTCTTTTGGTAAGTAGCACTTACATTCTTTAAACCAAATATTATTACCACTCATTCAAATATTCTTATTGAACTACGACATTGAAAGCAGTTTTAAATATATCTTCTTTTACAAAAAGAAAAAAGGATCTAGTTATAGCTAGAATGATAATCTATAAAGCTGATCATTTCATTGTCAAATGTTGGATCGATCTACATACCAACCATTGAAATTAGATATTCATTTTTAGGATCCGTAAATTAAGATTAACAAAATCTATATGAACTCATAATTTGCCATTCTTTTTCAATCTTGACATTATATTAGATACCCATTCAACATAAGCTTAATAAATCCAATTTTTAGTAGTCGTTTGATTTTCTCTTTTATATGATCAATCATGTTTAGATTTATTCTTTGTGGAGGTTATTTGTATGGATTGAAAACAAGCTTGATTATGAATGGATGATTGATCAAACTTCTATTTAAACTAGGTATTTAATCAAAATCCCAAGAAAATTAGTCTTTATAATTGTATCCAAGTGATATCATACCTTTCTGAAAATCTTTTGATAAATTTGCACTTATAAACATGAGTTTTGGTTTGTCTTCAGTCCTCAAATTAACTTCAATTAAAGGATCTTAAACTTGAGCTTGTCCATCATCCATATTTAATAGTGATGGAGGAAGACTTGTCATATCTAGTATGATAAATTGATTTTCTTGATCTAGTTCCATTGAACAAATTCTATTCTTATTTCCAATACTTTGATAAGCTTCATCAAAATCCTCAAAACATGCTACCAAGTTATGGTGACTCATTTATTCCAATGTTTCAAATCTTTTTTTTATTATAATCTTTCAATTGCAAGTTATTTTGCCTAGCAATGTCTATTATTAGTCACCTTATATGTATTATCTTCTTACTTCTTAAAAATTAGATTAGGTGTCTCATATTGTCCATGCTCATAAATTGAACTACACTTCCATCATTGTTATACAACCATGTATCTGCAATCCCTAAATTGATCATAAGTGGCTTATCATCTACTTTAACTATCTTCATTGAACCATCTAGTAACCAAAAAAATATATTTTGATATAGGGATGATGACACACATATATAAGCATGTATTCAATCTTACTCAAGCAAGGCGTTATGACTTATCTTTGCTTGAACTATATAAAAAAACAAGCTACATTAGAGATCTTGAACTCAATTATTAAACTCGCCTACCACACTTCTACAATGTCTCTTATTCCATCTTTAAAATATGACATTGCCACTTCAAATAGGATTGTGTCAACTCTGTTTCAACCAATCTTACTTAATAAGGTTGGTGAAATAATACTAAGTGTTGTATCATTATCAACCAGGATCATCTGTATTAGTCATTATTGAAATTTGTTATGATGTATACAGATCTCAAATAGCAACTTATAGACAATGTTGGCGTAGAAAATATAAGACCTGACTTTTGGTTGATTTCAATGATCTTTGACTTTTCCTTTGCACTGTTTTCACAGTCGTTGTCCAGATAAGGTAGTTGGCCAAGTTTATATTCAAAAGAGTAAGGAAGAGCAAATACCATAATTATAGATATGATTGCATCATCGTCACTCATTTTTATATTAGAAAGAATTTTTAATCTATCATTTTCTTTGATTGTGTGTTATTCATCAAATTGTTAGATTCAGATTGAAAATTCAAGTACTTTTTTCTTTTTTCCTTTTGTGTACTATCATCTAGAATGATATCAATGACTCATTCTAATAAATCATCATCTAATAAACCATTGACATGGATAATCATGCCATTCTTTTCTTAAAGTTATTCCTCAAATTGGACAAAAGCATATGTTAAAACTATTTTGCATATTGGTTTAAAGTTTGGACACTATTATTGTTCTTAGGCTTTGCAACTATTATTTTCTCTACAACACATAATATTTCTTCTCTTATTAAGGTTGTTATTGGATTTGCATTCTCTTTTTTACTTCTATTGTCCAAATGATGCCATCTTTATTTTCCTTTTATTTCAAGACTGATAAAGATTTAGGCTACATTTCTACTGCTCATTTCCTTTGCTTGAGCTCTATATTTATAGGCCTAGCATGATGGATAACTTTTTCATGTCGCTTTTGTTGGTCAATCCCTAATCTTATTGATGCGGATCAGCCCAACACCAAGCGTAATCATGCCAACAACCCATTGGAGGTGCCAATTAGGCCAATCACAAGAGCTAGGGAAAACAAGCTTAAAGAAGCATTGAATGAGCTTGTTCAGAACATATGGAGCAAAATGGACTTAGAGGGGCTTCGGACATTTAAAGAGCATAAAGGACAACCTTTAATTCATCTAGTTCAGGTCCAAGAAGAGCCCAATTCATGTGGAACAAGGGGTTGATGTATCCGGCCCAATTCCAGCCTTGTTAGGCTTGTTTTCCTAAAGCTACAAGGATAAAAAGTTAGCAATTTATTCTCCTAATTAAGTAAGGAAGTTGGCCATATCTTATTCCTAAAGAGAGGATGACTATTTAATGCTTTTCCTAACTTAGGAAGGAAAGTAATTAAATCAGCAACAAAGGAGGAAATTTGTTTTCTTATTTGTCCAAGTTAAATAAGAAAATCCAAGCTAATCAAGGACATCAAGGGGGGAAGCAACACAAATTTTTCAAATCAGATTTCTCCTAGTTTATTTTGGGACTTCTTAAGGGTGACAAATCTGATTCTAGCATATTTAGCATGATAATTTTTGGATTTTTATTATTTTTATTATTTTCTTCTTAGTTTTTGGGTTATTATTACGTATTTGGATCAATTGTAAGTGGGCTTCATATAATTCCACTTAAGGGGGGTCCATTAGGGTTTTTTTAAATCTAGAGTTAGTATAAATAAAGGCATAACCAAACATGTAAGGTCACGCAATTTTCAGATCAATAAACTTCTTTGCTGCACTTATTGTGTGTTGGTGGGATAATCTCCCTTTCTTGGTTCTCTAAAGAACTGAAAACGACTTATTGAAGAACAACTGTCTTCGTGGCGTCATCCTTATACTTCTCGTTCGTGAATCAATATTCGTTGGGTGGGGGTCTCCGTTTCCAATAGTGCTGGTGCCTAGGTACAAGTTATCTTTGTGTCACACTCCTATCAGACCTGATTTACTTGGCTTTCCAGGAATTGGTGTCTTTGCATGTGGGTTGCGTGACCACGTGATCACGAGGTTCGCATTATTTGGTATCAGAGCTTGGCTCCATTAATCAGGTTATATCCTTCTGAAATTTTTGTTTCTTGTTGATTCCGAAAAAAAATTCCTTAGTATCCAATTTCTTCTTCTCCTTGAATTTGCGAAAAATAAAAAAAATTATTATTTCATTCTGTTATTGTTCAAAATATATCAGTACCATAAAAAAAAGAGAAAGGAAAAAGGAAAAAAATCCATTCAAAAAGACGTTTATTGGATTCTGCCGCAGAAAATTAAACAAGAGAAATTGGGTCAAATCAACTCGAAATTAGGTCAAATTTTATACTCTGATTACTGGGCTCCTAATTGCACCTCATATCAAATTTGGGGTCAATTGGATATCGTTTTCTTTGGTTTTCAAATTCGGGTCTAACTAGGTCTAATTCATAACATTTTTGCGTCAGTATATCAAACCTTATCATAAATTGCTCAAACTTTATATTTTGTCTATCTGGGTTGATATAGAACTATATCTAAAATTTTAACAAAATTGGACATCATTTACTTTAGGTTTCAGATTCGGACTTAACTCGTCATAAATGAGTCTGTTTGGCGTCAACTTTTGAAATTCGCTTGCTTTCTGTTGTTTTCATTTCTTGCAGTTTATTTTCATCATATCCAACATATTTAGGTGTTGTTTCTATTTTTATTCAAGTCTTTAGTTTCGTTCATATTTCGGATAGACTCGCTTGCTACTCGCGAGACTATCATCGCAGTTTCCTTTTGCTTGTTTTCTAGTTTTTATTGCTTCTTGAGTCATATATATAGTTGGTTCTATTTGGTGTTGGTTTCAGTTTCGCAAAAACCGCAGGAAGGTGAGACGAGAGGTGTGAGCGTGTGAGGATATTAAGAGTAGTTTGAGCGAAACACGAGCGACGTGAGGATAATTTTTTTTACCATTAACCAATTTTTGTAGGTACTATCATGTCAGACCAAAACAACACACCACCCCATCCCGAGGGAGAACTTACGTTCCAAATGCAATCCATGACGTAGATGATGGAGAGGATGAATTTTGTGATGGGAAATGTGTGTGAAAGACTTGATAGGGTAGAGAAACATGGTAACAAGGCTGGTACAAGCACCCAAAATGCAAGGAAGCTTGGGGCTGAACCGAAAGCAAACAATGGCAGTAGGGCCGAAAGGCCAAGGTGGGCTGATTATGAGGATTTTGAGGATGCCGTTGATGATATTGGTGATGGTGGTTTGAGGATGAGGCCATAGGCCATCGGGAAGGTTTTCGGCAGACTAGAAACCGAAGGAATTATAGGAATAGAACTAGGGGCCAATTCAGCCAAAGGAAAAATTTCCATAGTGTTGGGGGACATGCTGATTTAGATGGTGATTTGGATGCCATCAAACTAAAAATACCTTCTTTTCAAGGTAAAAACGATCCCGAGGCATATTTGGAGTGGGAGAAAAAGGTGGATTGGATTTTTTATTGTCATAACTATTTGGAGGTGAAGAAAGTAAAATTAGTAGTCATCGAATTCACAGATTATGCACTGATATGGAGGGATCAGAATGTTATTAGTAGAAGGAGGAATGGAGAGAGGCCGGTAGCGTCGTCGGAGGAGATGAAAGTGTTGATGAGAAGACGATTTGTGCCTAACCACAATTATAGAGATTTGTATTTAAAATTGCAGGGTTTGAATCAGGGTTCTAGGTCTGTGGATGAGTATTTTAAAAAGATGGAGATTGTCATGATTCGGGCCAATGTGATTGAGGATTTCTAAATGGGCTAGATTTAGAAATGGGCTGAATAGGGACATTGCGAATGTTGTAGAATTACAACATTGTGTCGAATTGGAGGACATGGTCCATATGGCAATGAAGGTGGAGAGGCAAATAAAGAGAAGGGGCAGTACACGTTTTCAGACCAATTCGGCTTCATCTTCCTCAACATAGAGGCCGAATTTGAAGAGAGAGGGGGCTATCCAACCAAAGCCTTATGCAAAGGCCAAACCACCTAAGGCCAAAAAGGATACTCATACAAATGGGAAAGGTAAATCTGAATCTCAACCTACTCGTGATAGAGATATTAAATGCTTTAAGTGTTTAGGGAAGGGGAACATTGCATCTTAGTGTCCAAACCGAAAAGTTATGCTTACAAGAGATAATGGGGAGGTTGAATCTGAAAGTGACAAATCTGAAAGTGAAGAGATGCCACCTTTAGTGGATTGTAGTGATGAGGAGATTGCATATCCTGCTGAGGGGGAGGCCTTGGTTATAAGGCGTGTGCTGAACATGCAAATCAAAGAAGATGATGTAGATCAGCAACAGAAAAATATATTTCACACTCGATGTCACATCCAAAACAAGGTATGTAGCATGATAATTGATGGAGGTAGTTGTGCTAATGTTGCTAGTGATACTCTTGTGAAGAAATTGAATCTGAGTTGTATTAAGCATCCTATGCCTTATAGATTGCAATGGTTGAATGATTGTGGTGAAGTGAGGGTTACTAAGCAGGTTTTGATTGTGTTTGGTATTGGGAAGTATTCCGATGAGATTTTGTGTGATGTAGTCCCAATGCATGCTAGTCACTTACTTTTGGGGCGTCCATAACAGTTTGATCGGAAAGCGATTCATGATGGGTTTAGAAATAGGTTCACTATTGTAAAGGATGGTAAAACCATCACTCTTATACCTCTTTCTCTAAAACAAGTGTATGATGATCAAATGAAATTAAAAAAGGAATGTGAGGATGGGAAGAGTGAAAATTCATGTGAGGACATTGGTGAGAGAAAACCATCAGATTCAGCTAAACCTAAATCATTAATTAAACCGGTTGAGAGTGGAGGTAAAAACCAAGGAGTGAAGAAAGTAAGCTTGTGTGATGATAATAGTTTGGAAAAATTAAAGAAACAACCTAATTTTTATGCAAAAGGATCTCAAATCAGATCTGCATTTTTCACAAATAAGCCAATGATCTTACTTGTGTATAAGGAGGCTTATTTTAACACTAACGATCTTGATCCTGCTATTCCTAGTGTGGTTGTTTCTTTGATGCAGGAGTTTGATGATGTATTCCCTGAAGACATCCCGAATGGATTACCACCATTAAGGGGGATTGAACATTAAATTGATCTTGTGCCCGGAGCTTCAATTCCTAACCGTCCAGCCTATAGAAGCAACCCCGAGGAGACGAAGGAGCTTCAAAGGCAAGTAGATGAGTTGATGATGAAGGGGTACATTCGTGAGAGTATGAGTCCTTGTGCTGTGCCAGTGCTACTTGTGCCTAAAAAGGATGGTACATGGAGGATGTGTGTTGATTGTCGTGCCGTCAATAACATAACGGTAAAGTATCGACATCCTATTCCTAGGCTTGATGACATGTTAGATGAGTTACATGGATCATGTATTTTCTCTAAGATTGACTTAAAAAGTGGGTACCATCAAATTAGGATGAAAGAGGGTGATGAGTGGAAAACTGCATTTAAGACTAAGCATGGTTTGTATGAATGGTTAGTCATGTCGTTTGAACTTACAAATGCACCTAGCAGGTTTATGCGTTTAATGAATTAAGTATTGCATATGTTTATAGGTAAGTTTGTTGTTGTGTATTTCAATGACATTTTGATCTATAGCAAGAACTTAAATGAGCATTTTGATCATTTGCGTAATGTACTTAGTGTGTTGCGTAGTGAGCAATTATATGCTAATCTTAAGAAATGTACCTTTTGCATGGAAAAAATTGTGTTTCTTGGCTATGTCGTAACTACGCAGGGTATCGAGATGGATGAGGAGAAAGTTAAGGCCATCCGGGATTGGCCTACATCAAAATCGGTAAGTGAGGTAAAGAGTTTTCATGGACTTGCTAGTTTTTATAGAAGGTTTGTGAAGGATTTTAGTACTATTGTTGCACCTTTAACAGAAATTATGAAAAAGTCTACTGGATTCAAATGGAATGATGAACAAGATGAGGCTTTTAATTTGTTAAAAGATAAACTTTGTTCGGCAACTGTTTTAGCTTTGCCAGAATTTACGAGAGCTTTTGAAGTTGAATGTGATGCGTCAGGTATTGGTATAAGAGCTGTGTTAATGCAGGATAGGAGGCCCATTACGTATTTCAGCAAAAAACTTAATTGGGCAGCCTTGAATTACCCTACATATGACAAGGAGCTCTATGCCTTGGTAAGAACTTTAGAGACGTGGCAACATTACCTATGGCCCAAGGAGTTTGTGATACATTCTAATCATGAATCATTGAAGCACTTGAAAGGGCAAGGTAAGTTGAGTAGGAGACATGCCAAATGGGTTGAATTTATTGAAACCTTTCTGTATGTGATCAAGTATAAGCAAGGGAAAGAAAACATTGTGGC
>Ga0325410_1003391_pt1 | contig 17974 bp, 7 predicted proteins | sample PopdelMetagenome_16_FD_206182 | JGI IMG/M metagenome (GOLD analysis project Ga0325410, IMG submission 206182) | Populus deltoides microbial communities from Bellville, Georgia, United States - Xylem-PdIQD-R3 | ecosystem: Host-associated > Plants > Phyllosphere > Stem > Wood/Secondary xylem... | reverse complement strand
ATTAAAGGTATCTTATATTATTAGATATGTTAGTATAAAACATGTTTTAGTTAAGGAATTATTGATACTTCAAGTGCAAAATAATGATATAGAACCTTGATAAAAATGCACTTTTAAGTACTAATCAGTCAACTTGTGTTAAGTCATAGAAGGAATCATGAGAGGCTTGTTGAGACTTGGGAGGAGATGAAGGCCATTATAAGGAAATGATTTATCCATACTCATTATTATAAGGAATTGTACCAGAAGTTGCAGTGTTTGAGCTAAGGCACAAAGACTGTTGATGAGTACCATAAGAAGATGAAGATCGCGATAGTTTGGGCTAATATAGTGGAGGATATATAGGTCACTATAACAAGGTTCTTGAATGGTCTAAATCACGAGATAATGAATATTATGGAGTTTCAAAACTGTATAGAGTTAAGGGATGTGGTGCATATAGAAATGAAAATGGAGAGACAACTCAAGCGTAAAGGTAGTTTATGGCCAAGCCAATGGGTTCTTTGTCACCTTGAAAATCTAATTGGAAGGTTAATATGGGATAACCGAGATTCTAAAAAAGAAGAAGGACACCTTCACTGATAGTAAAGGTAAAGTTAAAACTCTTACATCTTATAATTATGACATAAACTATTTTTATTGGTTGGGAGTTGCCCATGTTGCTTCACAGTGTCCAAATGTATTTTTCCACATAGAATTAAAAGTTCAAGTCAATTACAGTTCAATAAGGTCTTGTTATATAGGTCAGCAAATGCAATACAAATTTTGTTACTTGTTACTTTTTGAGTTATGGACTTTTTATTTAGAGATGAATTATTTTCTCATAATCCAAGGATATTCAACAACTTATTTTTTGGAGTTTCCTAGTTCTATAAGGTTCTTTAATAGATAACAATATATTTTTCAAGTGTGGCAAGGATTCTTTAATATTAAAAAATCATTTTCTTACAAGGATTACTTATTTGTTCTAGCTACATAAGGACAAGAGCACTTAAGTATTTAATGGCATATCACTTTTGGGATGGATCATTTCTTTATGTTAATCTGAATTATTTAAAGGTTTAATTTGTTGTTTTATTTCATTATTTGGATAGTTACATTTACTTTTGTGAGGGGAAACTACGAGGGCTGATCTTGGCTTGGTGGCTGGCATTGATTACTGCCATAGGTATAAGAAAAGGCATTGATGTGGTGGTTTGGGTGGATGGTGTGAAAATGGATGATGAAGCCATGAAGGTCCAAAGAAGTTGAAGGGGCTGTTAGTTGAAGAGAGGGAAAACAATAGCTCAACAACTACAGTTATAGTTGTCTTTCATGGATATTTATGATGGTTATTATTGTTCCTATGCTGGCGTTGTGGGGAAGGAAAGATGAAGGTCACGGGTTGAGGTAGGTGTGTATGAGTTGGCTGTGACTTGTGGAAGAATGGAGGCTAATATGTGTGCTTATTTGTGGGGGGAATAATGGCAGAGGGATCATGGATAGAGAAGCTATTAACTTGGCGTGTGAGGGAGCTACTGAAATTGAAAATGGTGGCATTGGGTGCATTGGAATGGTGACAGTTAGGTTAAGATGTAAGTGTGGGTTAGTGTCTTTTACTTTGTGAGTGATGGCTGGATATAAAGATTGTGGCTAGGGTTTTTTTTTTTTTTTAGGGAGAGAATGTAGGAACAACTTTTTATTTGTTTTTTTTTTCCTCCTTTGTTTTCTAGTATTACCCTTTTTTTTTGTAATATTACCACCTATTTATAGGTGGAAATTTTGTCTTCTTCCCCAATTGTTTGGTCCCAAAGCAACTAAAAAACACTTTGATCCCTCATTTTCTTCCTTTGCATTTTGGTCCCTTTGTTCAAATAATTTTTTTATTTTTTATTTTTCTTATTAGAAAAAATAAGGGGTCAAATTTTAGATTTTGACAATTATCCCCCTTTTTATAATGCTTACCACATAAAGTCTTGTAAGATACTTTAGATAGTAAGTTTATAAAGAAAGAAAGATGAAAAGGATGTGGACTTACTACATCAAAAAAAGGTCAATCCTTCTAAAATTTTGAGATACTCATAGATACCTCAAAGAATGACTAGTCTTTAATGAAAGTTTTAGCAGTATGGGCTTGAAAGTGCACTTGGAAGAAAATTGATAGGGCTTGATAGAGCACTATTTGGTATGTAAGGACTAGAAAATGCACTTGGAAGGAAATAGATAGGGCTTGCTAGCGCACTACTTGGTATTTGAGGGCTCAAAGGCACACTTAAAGAGAAAAGATAGAGCTTACAGATGCACTTAAAAAAAAATGATAGGGCTTAAAGGCACATTATCTAGGATATGAGGTTTCAAAGATGCACTCAAGAGAAAACGATTCGACCTAAAAACGCACTATCTATGAGGTGAGGGCTCAAAGGAAAAATATAGGGTTTGCTCATACATTATCTAAGAGGCGAGGGCTCAAAGATGCACTTAAAAAAGAAAAGATAAGGCTTGCAGGTGCACTATCTCATATGTGAGGGCTAGAAAATGCACTCAGAAAGGAAAAGAATAGAATTTGTAAAGAAAAAAAATGATCTTTGTGAAAAATTAAAAGATGTTTTGAAATGGTATAATTGTACTAGACGACCTTCCAATTGGTAAAATTCAAAGATTTTTTAAATAGTCAAATTATCATGGGTGACTTGCCATGGTGAAGAATACAATGATTTTTTTTCAAATGGTCTCATTGTAATAGGTGACATGTCCAAATGAAAAATACAATTTTTTTAAAATAATCAAATTGTCACGGATGACCTGCCTGGGTGAAAATACAAAGATTTTTCCAAATGGTCTCATTGTAATGGGTGACCTTTCCGAATGGAAAAATATAAAGATTATTCAAAATAATCTCATTATAATGAGCGATCTGCCTAGGTTAAAAATACAAAGATTTTTCAAATGGTTAAATTATCATTGACGACCTGTCTAAGTGAAAAACAACTTACCTGATGAGAGGATTAGGCTGGAGATGTCTTAATTGCATGGTTGAGTCTAAAACTTCTTGATGGTAGAGTGAAGACTTCGTGATTGCATGGTTGATTTTCTTATGACAGGGTTGAATAGAGATTTCCTTTCCTAATTTTTCCATGCTAGACTTCTTGTTATTTGTTGGGAGCTTTACTAGGCTTATAACCTTAATGGGTCTTCTTTTTTAGAGTCTTGCTAGACTGGACGCTTCTTTTGCTAAAACCTTGTTGGGTCTTTAATCGTTGGGAGCCTTGTTGGCTTAGAACCTTGGTGGGTTTTTTTTTATGGAGTCTTGTTGGCCTCTTTCTTTATCACAACCTTGATGGGGTTTTAATCACTAGGAGCCCTACTAGACTCAAAACCTTGCTAGGCCCTTTTGCTGGACTCTTTCTTTATCAAAAACCTTGGTGGGTTTTTAATTGCTGAGAGCTTTGCTAGCCTCAAAGTCTTGCCAACAGGTCCCTTTTGCTGGTGTCTTGTTGGACTCTTTCTTACTAAACCTTGGTGGGTTTAGAATTATCTTGAGCCTTGTTGGGCTTTGGAACTTTGTTGGATTCCTTATATGTTGAACCCTTGTTAGGCTTTGAAAATCATATCGAGCCTTACTTGGCTTAGAACCTTGTTAGGTTTTTGTTCGTTGGAGCTTGGTTAAACATATTAAGGATTATTTCTTATGAAATTCCTTTAAAAACATTATGCAATGATTTGGATTAAATGACATGCATGCATCCTTACCTAGTTGGAATTATAGGCCCCTTTTTACTATAAATCATCCTCTGATTGGTATAAAGGTTTGATGTTATCGATCTGACCCTTTGGTTGCTCAGCTTAAATCTTCATCCCCCTCCGACTTTGCCTATATGTTTAATTACCTCTTCATTATATCATCCCACTTGAGTATTTCGCATGTGATCAATTGTACTTGATTGCTTCTTTGTTGCACAACTTGGGTCTTTGGGCAATAAATGAAGCTCTACTTAATTGATCACTTTTAACTGACAAACATGATGTTGCATTTCTGGTTGGATGGTGCCTTTAATCATGGAAGTCTTACACCATTGACCACTTATTTTGATGGAGAAGTGGTGCTCTATTACTCTCATTTTCTGAAGGAGTTCATCAAATGATTTGTTGTCAATGACTGTTGTAAATTGCCTCCAACTAATGTATTCATATGATAATATTTTTCAGGTGTCATGCCATCCTTCAAAGGGTAAACCAAATTCTTAGATATAAAGATGCCCTTTAAATGTAGCATTACTCTCAACTGTTGATGGAGTTCATCAAATCATAAATTATCCTTGACCAACATTATCCTCAACTAATCTAGTTGTGCTTATTCTCTTACCTGTCATCTAGAGGAATTTATCATCGCCAGATTTTGTTCATAGTTTTGATGGATTTTACAGAATCATCATTTGATCATGTGCTTCTTTTCCCCCTAGCTGATCTAGATATTGTTTGTTATCCATCTAAGGATTTACTGCATTGCCTTCTAGCAAGGACCTTGCAAACTCGGTCAATGACATTTTTTATTTGAAAACCATTTTCTTGTTTTGGAATCAACTTGTAAATTTCAAGGATCATACTCATTCAAATCCATTTGTTGCAATTAAATCATGAGATGTAATTTTGAAAGTGTTTTCTTTTGAAAGGACTTTGCAAACTCGGTCAATGTCCTTTTTTATTTGAAAACCACTTTCTTGTTTTGAAATCAACTTGCAAATTTTAGCACCTATTTTATTAGCATGAATAATAATGAATAGCTTTGTTCGCAATGTCATGATTCTTGTGAAAATGTTCTTTCGCTTTTTGAGAACATCATTTATTGGTCCAAATTGCTTGCTTGTTTAATTAGAAAAGACTTTTAAAGACATGTAATCATCTATGAAAGAAAAAGATTTGTAGGCTCAAAGAGTGTTTCAAGGTTTTAAAGATTTAAGATCATTGTCATTTTATCTTTTGATTTTTTTCTTTCATATTTATTTGATATGCCATTTTAATTGCTTTGGAGGGCATCTTTATTTTGTTTTGACCTTGACTTGGTTATTTTATTATTATTATTTAGGAATACCCCCTAACATTTGAATTTTTTAGGCTCTTTGGCTTTTTCACAACCTCTCTTTGGTTCTGATCTTTAAATTTTTGTTTGCCCTCCAGTGTAGAGTGCGATCATAGTCAGGATACACCTTTAACTTTTGGAATTCTCATTTGTTCTCTAGTGTGGGATGTGATCCTAGTCAGGGTTTTTACAAAGAAAATCTTATTCAAGCTTAAATTGGGACCACGAGTGATATATTTTAAAATATAAAGGGATAACAAAAATGGCATTTCATCATTTCAAACACAAGCGGTTAGAACCAATATATTTTGTCCTCCTTCAATATAATTGTTCAGAACTTTTGTACAAGGACTTATGTTCTTATGAATTAATAACTAGCCAATCGAACCACATGTGATTAAGCATACAACTAAAATATTACTTAGGAGACATGAGGTGTGAGCTTTTTGTGTATTTTTTATTTTTCATGTCTTGGTTCAAAATTGTTTGGTCACCTCAAAATGAGAATTCATTCGATAACACACCTTGGGTTCAATCATTTCTACCATTATAATTATCCAATCATGGACAACAATATAATTCCAAGTTATTACTTTCACAAAAACATCTTTTGATTTAAAAAAAAAAACAAAGAGACTAAAAAGACATGTTTCATTAAAAGATATGATGCAATTTTAACACCAAAATGCAGAATAGCAAGGTTTGACAAATACCACAATCTTTAATGGGTTGAAATCCCTAGTGACATCTATATCTTGTTAGTGTTTACCAACCACTTATTATGCTCATGACGATCCAGTGACAATGTGGTGAATGACATTATCCTTCACAAACTCAACTTGTCCCTTACTTCCCAGCTTTCAGACTTGATACTTTAAATTCTTGTAGCTTTTGATTGAATGGTTGAGGATCCTATCATGATATTCACACTTCTCATTTTGATTGTACCACCTAGGGAATGATGATTTATAGGATCTAATAAAACTAGGGTAATATATCTAGTGTTCAAGAGATGTTGGTAAAATACCTTTGAGTAGTAAAGGTAAAATCTTTGGTAGTGGCATTTGAGCAGCCCGATGATACAGTGAGATCTAATCAAACCAGATTCTCAATCTGAGACCCATTCCCCAACCATTCCCCAACTCGGATTCTATCATGATTTTAGAGTTCACAATTCCTACTTTGATAGCTTGTTCAATCCTTTCAGCCACAACCACTAGGTTGGTTAGTAAAGTGCTAGGTTGCACTTCCAATCAAGAACTCAAAGTAAGGCATTTTAAAAGTGTTGGTAAATAAACTAGCCATCTTATTTTCTAGAAGATAAGGATCTATCTGAGTAGCTACCCCAAACTACCTCTAGGCGTATTCCCGAATATATTCTCTATCACCCATTTCCATAACTTACAGGCTAGATCTGTCTGGAGCAATGTTCATGTTGTACTCATATTGCTTAATCAAAGAATCCATGAGATCTTTCCACTTCCAGAATTTAATGTTGTATAGCCTCATACATCAGCCTAATGTTGCCCCACTCAAATTGTCATGAAAGAAATGCATCAGTAATTTTTCATCATGCATTACTTTTATCATCATGTTGCAATAAAACTTTGGATAAGTGATAGGAAATTAAATTCCAGTGTACTATATGAACTCGGGTATGTGAAATTTCTTTGGAACAATCACATTCGGGGCTAGACACATCTCAACAACTTTAACATGATCATACAAGTCCACTCATTTGATAGGCCTTACCTTAGCTTCTAACGTTGTTATTTTATCATAATCAATGTCCTTAAAGGATTTTTATCTTATGGGATTCATTGGCGAATGTATCCATAACTACTAGGGTCAATACAGGTATTATTGATTGCACAAATAATGTATTACATTAGGGTTCCTTACTCTGTCCACCCATCCTTTATTGAGGTTGAATTGCTACGGAAGTCACAGGCTGATTAAACATGCATTCACCAAAGGTATTCTTGAGTGTTTGCTCAAGCAAGCTAATGAGGCAGGCCATATTAACCTTCATGGAATCTAGCTTCTCTTGGAAATGGACATCATAATGAGCGCATTCTTCATCTTCTATGTTTTTTTTATTGGAGTCAGATGTTGTTAACTTTGTAGATTTGAGCTTTTTAGGGACCTATATTCCAACTTGTCATATGCTCACATGACTTCTAAACCCCAAAGGATAAATGCATGTATGCTTATAGATGCAAGTGTATGTACACATGCATCAAATATGAATTAAATCTTTCAAAGGGGAACCCATGACTTCTTTGTTGAATACAGGCAAAAATTCATAATCTAATGAATCTAAAAAGATATTTTCCAAATCCTCATCTCAGTTAAATTCCATACACATTGGAGAGTACAAAACAAAACGATGGGTTTGAGCCCCTTTCATTAAAAAGACAAAATGGTTTTTATATATGGTAAATTATTGCACGTGTTCATAAAAGGTTATGGTCTTAACTTAGAAAGATCTTGTGGAGTTCAGGATTATTGATCAGGTTTTCCTTAATGCAAAATGAATTATTAGGGAGTCTATATCTTAAGGTCAATTGTAAGTCACTACATGAAGGATATGCTTTCTACTTTGTCTCTAAAGGGTCTATGACCTGCTCAGTGACCACTTTTCGTGAAGGCAACATATGGGTTTATAGCGAATGGTTGGGGCATAGTATGACTACCATTACCATGCAAACACTCAGCTCATAGTTGGATGTTTCATAAATCTGATCCCCGACTGAAAGTCATAAGGCAGACCACTACTCCTCACCTAACCTAGAATTGAGTTTATTCACAAAATTAAAATGCATGAAGGCATTAATTCATACTTAGTGTACCTATACATGAGCAATATGTACAAAAATACATGCTAAAATTAAATTGAACAGACCAACAAAAATAAACAAGCAAACAATCAAACAAAAAAAGTTTAGTCCGACTAGACAAGTTCCCAATGGAGTTGCCACTTGTCATTACATGAAAAACATCAAATGATGGAGCTACCTCCTAGAAATGTGGGGTGTTTGGGTTTAATCATAAAGTTATGATTAGAGGGAGTCGCTACCTAGTATTATGATCACTAGAAAACTTATGGTTTGTAAGAGTCTGGGTAAGGGGACTAATTGTGCAAGGGGAAGATACATCACCTCCAATACACCTTACTTATGATAAGCTGCATTATTTATTGATTTTTATTCTAAGTTGTATTTTTATCTGTTGTTTTTGTCTAAAGTTTAAAGCAGATCTCCCTTCGTGAGGAAATCTCTATCTTATTAGGTTAAATTTTAACCGTTTTATGACCCAAAATTTAGCATGCACTTATTTCCTAAATACAATTGATTCATAACATTTATTGCTATCAATTCATTTAATCTAATACTGTAAGCATGCATTACAATGTGAAGTTCATACCCTAAGTATTAATTAAACAAATTATTCTTTGTGGTATTTATAAAATTTTGATCAAATCTTAATGGATAATTATAAATTAGTTATAATAGCCATTTTGTAATTTTAAAACATGATAAAAATGCATTTGTTTTTAGGAAATATGCAAGAAATATTTTATAATTTGGTTGTATGTGACTAAAACATTTGGTTAATTATATTTCTTTTATATTTTTATCTATTAATATATATATTTTTTCTCTTATTGTTTTATCATTCATTTAACAAAAAATAAAAGGTAATAAAAAGAAAACACAACTCTCTCTCTCTCTCTCTCTCTCTCTCTCTACTATATTTTACTCACACACCCTATAATTACAGGTTTACAAATAATAAAAATTTAAAATTTAAAAATAATTTCAAACACATTAAAAATTTAAAATTTATGAAATGGTCCTTCTAAAGCTTGGAAACAGGTTGGAGAGATTGTTGAAACTTAGGAACCACACTAGAAAGCTTCCAAAGTGGCAGAAAAGTGGCAGCGCGTGGGTTTGGGGTGGCTTCCTTTCTTTTTCCTCATAGTATTGACAGTGAGTGTCAACAACACCTAAAAATAAAGAAATCCACACACAAAGCAGTTTATTTTATCCACAAATCTACTTTTCTCTTTTACTCTTCATACAAATATATCAAACTGGAACTAGGCTTCGTTGTTGATTGTGGAGGCTGCTGGTTCATGCCGATGTGAAGAGGACATACTAGGGGTTGTTGAAAGGAGGTGTTGTACGATGGAAGCTGAGATTAAAAAAAAGAGCTGCTGGAGGCACTGACTTTAATGGCGGCCAATAATAGGTCTGTTGGTTTTGGTTGCCATTGTGTTAAGGGGAGTAACTGCTTCCATAGAGAATAAGGGTGTTGACTAAATGGGTGGCGGAAGCTAAGAGAGAGGGTTGTCGTTTTGGTTGAAAATGAAAAGAGGTAGTAGCGGTATCGGGAAACCATAGAGGTTGATCTCGGCTTGGTTGCTAATGTTGATTATAGTTGGAGGGGGCAACTTTGGGTATGAGGGAAGGCATTGATGTGGTGATTCAGATGGATGGTGCGAAAAATGAAAGATGAAGTTATAAGGGTCCAAATGAGCTGAAGGGGCTATCGATTGAAGAGAAGGAAAGCGATGCCTCAGCTGCTACAATAATGGTGGTTCGTCATAAATGTTTGTGATGGTTACTGCTGCTCTTCTGCTAACATTTTGGATAAAGAAAGATAAAGGTCACAAGTTGAAGCTGTTATGAGTGTGTTGGTAGTGACTTATCGAAGAATTAAGGCTAAGGTCGATGCTTATTTGTGGCGGAAAAATGGGAGAGGGATCAAGGTTATTAAAGCTATAAAGTTGGCGTGTGAGGGAGCTACTAGGGTTGAAAATGGTGGCTTTGGGTGCACTAGAATGGTGGCGATTAGGTTAAGATGTAAATGTGGGTCAATGTCTTCTACTTTGTGAGTGACGATTGGTTGTAAAGATTGGGGCTAGGTTTTTTTCTTCTTTTTTTTTTGTCTAGGGAGAGAATGTGGAAACAATTTGTTTTTCTTTTCTTTTCAGGCCTCTCCCTTTTTTTTGTGTAATACCACCTATTTATAGGTGGAAAATTTTATCTTTTTCTCCAATTGCTCGGTCCCTAAACAACAACAAAAATCTTTGGTCCCTCAATTTTTTCCTTTGCATTTTGGTCCCTTTGTTCAAATATTTTTATTTCTTATTTGTCTTATTTTTTTATTTTTTGAAAAAGGCTTGAAAAAAGACAACGTTAACTCAATGAAAAAAATCAACAATTTTAAAAATTGCATGTTAAAAGCTGAAAAGAAATTTGAAGTAGTAATAGTGAAAGTAACAACAACAACAACAATACTTATTAATAATAGTATTAATAGTAATAATAATGATGATGATGATGATAATGACGATAATAATTATCACTAGGGATTGAGTTTCACTTTTTCCCATATATGGTAGTGGTAGTTGTAGAAATAGTAGTAGTAGTTGTAGTAGTAGTAGTAGTAATGGTAGTGGTGGTGGTGGTTTTAGCAATAACAATAACAATAATAACAATAATAATAATAATAATAATAATATTGTTTATTAGTAGTGGTGGTGGTCATAATAATATTGATAAATAATCATTTAGTGTTCGGCTTTTTTAAGGATTGAGTTTCATTATTTTTCCATGTATAGTACTCCCAATATAATGTCCCAGGTTACGAGTATGAAAAGTTGATGTGGTCCAACATTCTTTTTTTTCTTTGCCTTATTGTTTTTTTTTTATTTCATTGTTCAACATTAATTTTTGAAATAAAAAAAGGCTTTGTGGTTTTTTGAATTTTTTTTATCAGGTTAACCTAATTTGATAGCTTAGACCGCGGGTTTTATAAGGTAACACGAGTTAGCTAGCATCCTATTACACAGCTTACATCTCTATCACGCTACCTCAGATTGACTTGTTTTTTTTAATCCAATTACATACTTCTAGAGAGTTTTTATCAAGTTATTGTGGTGTTTTTTGTGTGTGTTTTCTATTGTTGTTAATTTTTTTATCTTTTAATAAAAATAAAATCAATTCATTAAGCCCTATCAAGATATAATTTGAGTCATTTATTATAATTTTTTTTTATTTAAGACGTTCTCGCAACGTCTGAAACATTATTTTTTTTCCCATATAAAAATACGGATCCATTTTTTCCCATATAAAAATACGGATCCATGCATAGCATGGAACATATCTAGTTTTACCTATATTCTTTGAAATGACATGTTCATCCCTCACAATGAGAGTTTGTAGGAATGTTATAATTCGTGATGTCAACGTCATTAAAATATTATGTGATTCAAATGAAAAGAGTTATGTATGAAAAAACTATTGAACAATATTATCATGTTAAATAAACAAAGGAAGTGAGTTTAATTTGAAAATATTTTTACATAAAGACGCATATGCATGCTATTTTGGATATCGCTTATAGGTCTTTAAGACCAAATAATATAGATTAATGTATTTTCAGCACTTGTTTTCGGCTTGAATTTATTTAACTTAAGCTTATAATTGTTAGTAAATTATGAGTTGGCTTTAGAGCACACACACATTATAATATTTCGCGCATTTTCTACAAGTAAAATATATCTAGAAACAAAAACAAGAAGAAGAAGAAAAACGAAAATATTCTTTGATGTGTCAACCAAGCACTCATTGCTTGCCATATGCTAAGGCTGGCCCGTCACTCTCCTTGTTCATGCATGAAATTCTCCATGCTAAGTGTCGCGGAGTGACGTTGTCTGGCGACGACGGAGGCTTTTATCGCGCCTCCTGTGTGAGGTGTTGTGTGTTGGGAAGAGTTTTTGTATTTAATCATAAAATTATGATTAAGGTTCAGGAGTTGCCACCTAGTATTATGATCATTAGGAACCTGTGGTCTGCGAGAGTCTGGGTAAGGAACTGGTTGTGCAAGGGGAAGACACATCACCCTAGTGCACCCTACCTAAGGTAAGTTACATTGTTGTTTGATTGTTTTTTCTAAGTTAGATTTCTATTTGTTGGTCTTTTCTAAAGCTCAAGGCAAATTTCTCTTCATGAGAGAGTCTCTACCTTATTGGGTTAAATCCTAACCGTTCTAATGTCTGAATTTTAGTATCACATTTATTTACACAAGTATCTTTAATATCTGAGGGTGTATTTTATCGTGAAATTTTACACCATCACAAATATTAAAGTCTACATCTAGATCCTAAAAAAAATTGGAAAAAGATTTTTGACATGTTGGTCAATTCCTAATGGATAATCATAAACTGGTTACGATATCAATTTTTTATTTAATTTTTTTAATATGAAAAAGATGCAATTTTTGTTTTTTATGAAAAATATGCTTGGAAAAATTTAGGATTTGGCCATATGCAACAAAATATTTTTTCTTTTTGAAAATGTTTTGAAATATTATTTTTTTTTGAAATATTTTGGAGAAAACCGGGTATTTTAATACCGGATTTATATTTTACAGTGTAAATATACAACCCGATATTATGCATAATTGGTAGGAAAATATGCAAGAAAAATCACAAATTTTTTTAAAAATGATTTTTGAAAATATTTTGTATTTTTTTTAAATGGGGGCCGGGCCAGACCCAACCACTTGGGCTGGGCTATAATTGGCTCGACCCAAACCATGGGTTAATTAATTAGCTGCTGCATGCAGCGGCCACGCCGAGAAAGCAAGAGGCAAAGTAGGGAGAAGGAAGTTGCCTGGCGTGGGGGTCTCGGACGTGATGAGGTGGTTCGGCCGGTGGCTCAGGAGGCATCTGCTGAGGTGATGATGGTTAGAGTCGTCTGTGGGAGGAAGAAGAAAAAAGTTGCACAGGAGAGAGAAAGGCTGGAAGGAGAAGAGAGAGAGAAGGTCACGGTCGTTGCTCTGCCACTGGTGAGGAGCTGGGTTGATGGAAATGACAGTGGTAAAGCCGGTTGTGGCGGTGGAGGTCGGTGGCAGAGAAAGCAAAAGAAAACGGGAGGGGCTGCAGAGAGGAGAGAGAAATCAACGGTGGCTCTTGGTGGTTGTGTCGGCTTCCTATGGTGGAGCTGGTATTTGTGGTGGTGTGTAGGCCGGGTGTGTTGGTATTATCGTTGGAGAAGGCAGCTGTGGAAGAGGTGGAGAGAGAAAGAAAGAAAAACAGAGAGAAAGTTGCAGAAACAGGGAAAAAGCTGATTTTTTAGCTTATTTTGGACCCCAATTTCTCCTCCCTCAGGCCATGAAATCCACCTCTATTTATAGGTGGTGGAAGAGGGCAATCTTGTCTACACAGGGGAAAAATTTTCAGCCCTTGATTCGGTTGGGAAGGACCCCAACCATTGGCTCAAAGTAGGCATGGTACACTGTCAAATTGTCATATCCCAACCCGGACATAGAGGGATGTCTGGTGATCAGTTTCGTGCAAGTTTTGGCAAAATTGGTGGATGTTAGGTACATTAAATGCAGTTGCAAAGGAGGTGACTGGATTATTTTTTATGGAAAAATAAAGAAGAAGATGAACAATAACAAAGTTCTGATTTTGGCCAAATTTCATTTCAGTCCTTCCTCTTTCAATTTCTTTCAATTGAACCTCTAATTGACCCTAAACTTTTTCAATTAAGTCTCTGATGAACTTCAATTGGAGCCCCGAAGTTACGCCCCTATTACGATATGGTCCTTGGTCTCGTATTTCTTCAATTTAGCTCCTAATTAACCCCAAAACTTCAATTTTCTTATAATTTCCCCCCTGATTTCAATATATTAACATGGTAAAAATTAAATTTGGTCTCTTAAAATTCCAATCTCTTTAATTAAGCCCAAATTAGGCTCCCAAACTTAATTTTTCACCAATTAAGCCCCAAATAAAATTAATTTGACCCATTTAAAGTACAATTAAGTCCTTGCACTTAATTAAATCCTTCAAATGGACCCAAATTAATTCTTAAACATAATTAAAATTTAATTTGGCAAATGATTAAATCAAATTGGCCTATTAAAAATTTAATTATGTCATCGGACTTAATTTTTATGCAAATTCATCCAATAATCATTTAATTTGACCTTGAATTTGCATTTTTTTCTCTATTTTTGGGCATAATGGGGTACAATTATCCTTGAATCTCCTCCAAAAATTGCAGCTTGATTTTCCAGCTTGCTTTCTCCACATTGCTAACCTTTATTTTATTTTTTAATTTTTATTTAAAAAAGAAATTAAAAATAACTCAGAATTGAGTTATCACACTAAGCATCAAAACAAGACTCTTCTCAACTCTGTTTGTCATTATCTTCAACTGGGCTCGCAATGTACACTTTAATGGCGTCATGGTTCACAGTTCACACGTTAGCAAAATGCAAGGTTCTCCCTTCGATATATTCCACAATAAGCAACATTTGGAATCCAAGCTTCCTCGAAATACAAAATTCGATTCGAAAAGGAACGTCACAGAAAATCCCAGGTGCTTGAGAAAAGAATAAAGTATGTTTCATCTATATTCGAACCACGATCGCAAGTATATGGCAGCTATATATATTTGATTCTCTGTTAATTTTTTTTTTAATCTAATTAGACAATATTAGTTTTAATACACGCTGTGTTGGTGTGGTTTATAAATAAATTAAAAAAAATTATCATTATTTGTAAAACAATTTTAAACCAAGAAGTAATAAATAATATTTCAAATATTTGTATGCAATCACAATGAAAAATTAAAAAAATAATTAATTTGAAAAACTAATATAAAAAATGGTAATAAATATTATTTTATACTCATTGGATATTTATATGTAATTTTTTAAACTTGTGTTTATCAATTTCATATATAATTATAAATAAAGTAAATATAACTATAAAAGATTAAATATTATTTAAAAATAATGGCATAATTTTTTAAATGTTATTTTACTTATTTATTTAAATATGATTTAATTTGAAAAAAAATCTTTTTTATAAGAAAAAAGAGAAGGACCTAAAGAATATAGTCCAATCTAGTGAAACAATGCCTAAACAACTCGGATAAATTGGTATGTGAAATAAAAATTTGGGGATCATAATGATTTTTTTTCCATTAAAATAAAAGGGGATCTATTTTATTTTTTTTTTGTATTTTTCATATACTTTGGTCCTTGTTCTTTCAAATATAAGCTTGAATTATGTTTAAAAAAAAATGTTCTTTAATTCAGTTTCAGAATTTTCTCAAACTATTGATGTTATTGCATGCAAAGAAAAGAAAATTACAATGTTTAAAATGACTCTAACATAACATGCGAGGATAAAATTGCATTGGAATAAAGTTTAATGATCAAAATGATAAAAAAAAAAAAGAACAATATTGTTCATTGAAGAGTGTCGTATACAATGATTTTAGGCAAGTGAATTAAAATGAACAGTAAAAAATAATACAATAATCAAATAAACAAATTATTTCATCACATTATAAATAAAACTAGCTTCGTCAAGGGATGAAATGCTTTTTTTTTAGCAAAAAAAAATAAATAAATATGCATGCTTTCAATGTGTTTTTTAATTAAAAAAATCCTAATCATAAATAGAAAAAGAACTTATGCATACATTTAGTTAGATAAATCAAGAACTATTTGTGCCAATAAATGTTAAAAAAAAAAAGTGTTAAAATGTCTATTCATCTCACTTTTCTATGAGTCAGATATTTTCTTTTCTAACGCAAAATAATGAATGGATATTTGTTATTAACATATTTTTTGAAATCAAGAAAAACAAATTATGAATTAAAAAGTTGATACTTACATATAATATAATATAATAAAAAGAATCATCTACATTAACAAATATAAAAAAAAGTTGTAAACGCAAAACCGCGTGTAGGATGTGAACTTAATTTTTACCAAAGTAGAAAAATTAGACAATATTAAGAGGATGTTTTACTGTATCATGATTCTTTTAACTGAGATATATAAGGATATTATTTATGTTAAAGGAGATAAATCTTAAAATATATGAACTAATAAACTAAGAAAGAGCGCCAATAAAATTCTAAATAAAATATAATCATCTTTATAAAAGTAAAAGATAGATAAATATGATATTAAACCCCAACTTTCTCCATTAATGCACATGTTTTTTTTATCTTAAAGTTCACCTTGTCTTACCAAAAACAAATAATGTTTTTTTATATAAAACAAAAAAAACTATAAATGAATTAAAATAATCTTTTTAAAATATTAAATACATATAAAATAATTAAAAAAACAACTTCTATTTAAATAGGATAAATAAACAATCTAAAACATCAAAGAGAATCAACATAAATTTAAATATAAATTAAAAAAAATGTTATTTTAAAAAATACATACAAAAACAAGTATCAATTAAAAAATTAGAAAAAAAAGATTAGGCATTTTTAGATATGACCCGCTCGTAAACCATTTTGAAAAAGGACATGTGTGTAGACTTAAAATGGCAAGCTCATGTGTATAGGCCTTTATTTTTTTTTATTTGTAAATGGGGTATAACATGTTGTCCACCTCAGAAGATTTTGAAAAAAAAATTAAAGATAAGCAATATGTTGCCTAGTTTTTCTAGTTTCCGATCACAATGGTGGTCAGAAAATTTGGGTTTGTGGTTTTTAAACCTATAAACTCATTTTCAATTTATTTTTCAGTAACCTTGGTGACACTTCTCTTATCAAATGAAATTGGGTTAAATCAACCCTCTCTTTACTATTAGAATCTGGTGATTTTTTTTCTTATCTCTCAAATCAGAAACTAAACAGTATAAAAAATAAAGTTAAGTATCTCAATTAAAAATTTAAAATATTGTTGGATAAAAAATTATAATTTTAAAAGTAAGAGGACTAAAGTGATTTTTTTCTTTATTTTTCAAACTACCACCTTTTTTCTAATTGGCTTACACTTTGGTCCCCCTTCTTTTAATTTCATCTCTCCCTAACACTTCTTGATAGATTGATCGTGAATTTGGGCATAAAAAGATTTAGTAGGATAGAAATAAGGTTTGAAGATCAAATTTTAAAATCATTTCACTATAGATTGCTAGCGTGAAAACACTACATGTTTTAAAGTTTATGTTAATAATATTACAAGTAGGGACAATTGCATTATTAGTACATTAATTTTACATATTTTTTCAATCAAGTACATAAACTTTATTTTTTTTTTTACATTTTAGTACATATACTTTTTAAGATATTTTAATTAATTACACCCATCAACCTTTCATCAACTTTTTTTCATTATTTGATGATGTGCAATTTGATCTTGTTTATTTTGATACACTAGTGTTTTTTTTATTATCCCAATAAAACATTTTGGTAAATTTTTAATTTTCTACAAAAAGACTAAGATCTATTTATAAATAATTAAAAGTTGTAAATAAATTATTAATACATGAAATTTATTATTTTGATGTGTCACCTTTACTTGTTTTTAAATTGACTAGTTTTTTGTTTACTCAAGTAGTTTTCTATATGTTCTCTCTCTCTATCATGATTTCATCAACTCTCCTTTCATGTTACAATCACATGATATTATTCATTTATATGGTTAAAATAATAAATATTTTAATTATATTAATAATGTATTGTTAGTTTTAATTAATTATAAAATAACTTTAATTAATTATACGATGATTTTTTGTATTCATGTAGACAACTTACCATGAATGAAAAGAATTAACATCTTAAAGTATTTAATTTAAGATTTTTTTAAAGAATTTATTTTAATTTAAAATATTTTTATTTATTAAAAAAGCTTATTTTAGAGGGCACTTTATTATATAAAAAAAACATATTAAAAAATGAAAATTTGACTAAACTCAAGGTTGTCAATTCCGTTTTAGTAGGTGTTTTATTTTTTCAATTGAAATGGAATGTTTCAGTTTCGGAGTATTTTGGCGTGCCGTTTCGGGGTTGTACTGTTCATATATATATATATATATATATATATATATATATATATATATATATATAAAATTAAAATTAA
>Ga0325410_1003389_pt1 | contig 17980 bp, 5 predicted proteins | sample PopdelMetagenome_16_FD_206182 | JGI IMG/M metagenome (GOLD analysis project Ga0325410, IMG submission 206182) | Populus deltoides microbial communities from Bellville, Georgia, United States - Xylem-PdIQD-R3 | ecosystem: Host-associated > Plants > Phyllosphere > Stem > Wood/Secondary xylem... | reverse complement strand
GTTTACAAAGAAGGAAAAGGAAAGGAAAGTGTGGTTTAAAATATTACAAAAATTGCAGTACAAATGTGGGAAGGATTAAGCACCTCTTACGTTTAGAATGGACTCGCCTGACGCCACCATTTTTTTTTCGGTGCAAAAATAATCATCTTCATGTAATACTAGTGTTTTTTTAAAAGAGACTGTAATAAACCGTGGTACTTTCAAAAAAAAAAATCTTATAAAAAAAAAAATGCAAAACAATGCTGGAGCACGGAGAAAAATGAGCTTAAAAAAAAATAAAATAAAATATATCTAGACGAACTTTTTAAATTCGAGATGATGTTTTAAACTCGCAATTCGTTAAATTCAACATCCGAGCTTAACTAATAAGCTTAATACCATGTTAATTTAATATTAAAAAATAAAATTAATTAATTCAATTTTAAAAAAAATCTTTTAATAAAGCTAAACTTATCAAAGACCAAAAAAACTCGAGGTACGCTTTGATACTCTCAAAACAATTAAAAAATCTCATAGAAAACAAAAAAAAATGAATGAGGATGAAACAAAAAAAAAAGAAGAAAAAAAGCAAGCAAGTTTGGGAGAATCTCTAAACCTAAGTTAATCTCTCAAACCCACAATCCGTTAAATTCTATAGCCGAGCTCAACCAAGAAGCTCAACACTCGACCAATTTAATGTTGAATGATGAAATCAATGAATTTAATTAAAAAAACAAATTCCCTTTTAAAAAAACTAAATTTAAAAAAGAAAAAAAAAAACTTTGAGGTAACCTTTGTTGTTTTCAAAACAACTAAAAAAATTCATAGATAGCAAAAAAAAATATTGGATGAAGAAATTGAAAAATAAAACATGAGATGAAAAAAAAAAACAAGCAAACCCAGGTGAATAAACCCGGATTAATCTTCCAAACTTGTAATCCATTAAATTCTAGGCTCGGATTCAATTAAAAAGTTCAACACCCGATCAATTTAATATTGAAGGATGAACAAAATATTAATTTAAAAAAATCTCAAGATAAAAAAAAACAACAATTAAAAAAATCAGGATCAAATTTGATAGGAAAAAAAACTCGATGATGAAACTATATAAAAATGTTAATTTTAAAAACCATATTAGATAAAAATAAATAGCAACAAAAAGAATGAGAACAAAATTTCACAGATTGAAAAAATCTATTAGGGATGAAATTAAAAAATAATTTTAATTTTATAAATTATTTCTAATAAAACAAATAGTAATTAAAAAAATCAAATATTAAGAAAAAAAATAATTGAATGGTGGCTTTGAAAATATGGAGGGCTAGCATGAAAATTGAGTAAAAGAGAGGGAGAAAAGGAAAAGGTCATTCCCACCAAACCAAATATATATAAACCACACACACCATCTAAGCATGGAGAGGCCGCCGCCGAGATAATTTGGTTGCCGTCTCAGAAATAACTTTTCAGCCACTAGACGGCAACACATGTGCCGTCTAAAACTTGTTGCAACTGTTCACGCATCCTTAACCCTCTTTTTAATAATTTCTTTTTTCATCAAATGACCTTGTTGCCCCTAAAAAGACCCATGAATTACAAAATAACCAAACTAAAAAGATTTTAATACCCTTAAACCCAATATAAGTTTTTTAAAATTTCAAGGGGAATGAAATAATTTAATTGTGCTACCAAAAATCCTGGAGTGCTAGTTTTTCTTTATTTTTTAGTTAAGATTAAATTAGTAATTGCATTGTACTTGAAAAAAAAAAAGAGATTGATTTGATTTGATCTAATTAATTTGATAATAACTCATGGTCACGTGGAATTGACAATAATACCCACAATAGCCAGGACATAGATTTTTATCCTTAAATTTTTAAGGATTTTTTTTTAAATTTCAAACTTAGTTTTTTTTTTCTAATTTTATCATTTAATATTGAATTTGCTAGATATTAAATTTCATAATTTATTTTTATAAAGTTATCTCGATCTCATAATTTAAATCATAGAATTTATGAGTTAACCATGTTAACTTAAGTCTATTTTTAATTATTATTTTTTTTAAATTTTTTCTTTCAATACTGGGTTGATCATAAATTAAGCTTCATAATTGTTTTTTAATTTACTTCTTATGAAGTTATCGTGATTTTATGACCCAAGTTATGAGTTTTACAGGTTAGTTAAGTTGACTCAGGTTTTTTTTTGTTCTTTTTTAATTGAATATTTTTTTTTCAATTTTATCATTCAGCATTGAGTTGATTGGGAATTTACATTTATAATTTTCTATAGAGTCATCTCAGTTTTCTCACCCGAGTTTAGCAGGCTAACCTAAGTTGACTTAGGTCATTTTTTGTCACTTTTTCTAGTTTAATCTTTATACAATGAATTGATTGAGAATTGGGCTTTATATATATATTGTTTTTTATAGATTATCACGGTCTTATGACCTGAGTTATGAGTTAGGCCAATTGCCCTGAGTATTTTTTTCCCCTTTTCACGGTATTTTATTCTAGTCTTATGACCTCGTCGAGGGTTTTGTTGGTTAACTCGGGTGTTTTTTTGTGTTCTTATTTTTTTTAATTCTACCCTTTAACATTGAGTTAATTGAGAATTGAGCTTCATAATTTGTTTTTATTTACTTTTTATAAGGTTATATCGATCACATAATCCAAGTTTGGCAGGTTAATTTGAGTTGACTTAGCTTAATATTTTAGTTGAATTTTATTTTCAATTTCATCATTCAATATGGGATTGATTGAAAATTAGGTTTAATATTTTTTTTATTTATTTTCTATATGGTTATTATGGTCTCATAATCTGAGCAGCAGATTTGACAATTAACTTAGGTTGATTAAAATAAATTTAATATATTTTTCTTTTAATATATATTTTTTAAAATATTGTTTTAATTTTTTTTATATTCAAATTATATTTTTATTGGTTATTTAATTATCTTTAAATTTATTAAGTTGATCAGATTTTATTAAATAAATTCTCATATAATTTTTTTTCTTGATAAAAATACATTAACGCACGTGAATAATATTTTTGCATCCAAAAATCCGTAACATAGTGCAGGCAATATTCAGGTTTTCTTATTTATGATTGTCAATCTATCTATTTTTATATATAAAACGATTTATATTCTATTTTTTTACGCCACCTGCCTTTTTATTAGTTATAGTCATGAAACAAAACAAAACAAACTGTATTAGTTTAATTAAATACTAATTTATCATCTATTTAGTAAGCAAGTTCTTTTAATTGGTAGCTCTTTCTGCTTTTTTTTCTTAATTAATCTCTTCATAAAGACAAGATATTAAATTACCTATTTCTCCATCCTAAAATAAAATACCTCCTTCCATATTTTGAAAAAATTAAATTGTCTCCTCCCTTTCCAAAGCCATTCATAACATTTTATTTCTTTTAACAACAAAAGGTTGCTCAGTAACAAATAATAAGGCTTAGGATTTTATATTTATAAGCTATTAGATTCTATAATTTTTTTAAATTAAAACCCAGGCCGAGTCAGGTTCAGGATCATGAGTTTCTTGAATCACCCTGCCAAGTCGGGTGTAATTACCTACTCTACTAAAACAAAAGGATTTTTTTGTGAAGCTTCATTGCTACTTTTTTTCTTTTAATTTTATCCATAATTTTTTTAACAGCTGTTTAAGTTATCTTTGAATCAACTAAGTTGACTAGATCATACTAAATAACTCAAATGATTTAATTTTAAACCAGAACTAGACAAAAAGTTGGAGCGAGAGATATTTTTTTTATCGGTTTCATCTTTAAAATTTTGTTTACCAATTGACCATGTCGATCGGGTCATGTTAGGATAATTTTTACATGATTTAATTTTAAATCTGAGCTAGGTACCAATTTGGGTTGAAAAGTTTTTTCTGTCAATTTTTTTTTTCAATATCATCCTCAGACTTTGTTTTACTAATCAGTCGGGTTGTTTTTTAGATCAACCAAGTTTGTTGGCCCTATTAGAAGAACTTTTATACAGTTTAATTTTAAACTTAGATTAGGTAAGAAATTGGATCGAGAGGTTTCAAGATTAACCTATCAGGCTAAGTTTAATAATAACACCAAATAATTCTCTATTATTTAGATTTTTTTTGTTACATTCAAACAAATTTTTAATAATTAAAAAGGGAAAATCATTATTCTTTTCCTCACAAAGAATTATTCATTGACACAATATCTTTTTTTATTTTTTTTTCAATTCCATCCATTAATATTAGATTTATTGGGGATCGAGCTTCATAATTTATTTCAGTTTTTTTATGAAGTTATCTCAGTCTGATTACTCGGGTCACAACTTTTGCGATTAACTCGGTTGACTTCGGGGTTTTTATCCTTTTTGTTAATGATTTTATCTTCACTTAAATTTTATCATTCACCATCTTGGTTGATTGAGAGTTAAGTTTCATAATTTGTTTTGATTTATTTTTTTATGAGGTTATTCTATTCTAATGACCTGGGTCAAGGGTTTGTTGGGTTAAACGGAGTTGACTTTGGTTTTTTTTAATTGATTTTTTTCAATTTCATCATTTAATGTGGATTGATTGGTAATTGAGTTTCATAATTTGCTTTTTATTTGGTTATTCCAGTCTCATGAACAAGGTTTGACAAGTTGACTCAAGTTTTTTTGTCTTTTTAATTAATTTTTTTTCAATTTCATTCATTAACATTGAATTGATTGAGAATCGAACTTCAATTTTTTTTTATTTACTTTCCATAAAATTATCATGATCTCATGACCCAAGTTATGAATTTTATATGCTAACTTGGGTTGACCCATATCAATCTAATATATTATTGTCTTAATATTAAAAACAATTAATGTCATCGTGAAATTGTTTTTAGTCAAATTATTTTTTTTTTCAGTTGTTCAGGTTGTCTAGAGACTTTTCAAGTTGACGAGGTAATCAATCTTTAAATAATTTAAATATATATTTTTTATAAAAACACATTAATAAATAGTTGGATGTGTTTTTTAACTTTTAAAAAATATTGATCAAACGTGGAAGGTGACGAGGGTAAATAGGTAGTGTATGATATTGTTGTAGCAGTTGTTTTTTAAAATATTTTTTGTTTAGAAATATATCAAAATAATATTTTATTTTATTTTTGACATCATTACATCAAAACAATTCAGAAAATTAAAAAAAATAATCTCCAGAAAAAATTTTCAATGGTAAGTGGTTGGATTACTAAAACAAACAATATCATAATTTACTTGAGCCTGTTTATTTCTGCATTTTAAAAGTTTTTTTAAATAATTTTTTTATTTTTAACATCAACACATTAAAATAATTTAGAAATGTAAAAAAATAATTTAAAGAAAAAATTATAAATAATATATGGTTGAATAGCTAAAACAAACAATATTATAATCTATTTAAAAGCCATTTATTTTTACGTTTTAAAAGTGTTTTTGAAAAAAAAATTAAAATTTATTTTTTTAATTCAAATTAATTTATTTTAATATTTTTAATTTATTTTAGTATTCTAATATCAAGAATAAATTTTAAAAATTAAAAAAAATTATTTTAATATATTTATAAATAATAAATATTCAAAAACTAAAAATCCTCACGGCATCAAACGCGCTATTAACTATCTATAAAAATCCCACCGATCGAAGGACTTATTGTCCCCGCGTCGACTTGCCGGTGGCCATAATCATATAGCTGGCCGGCTCCACCCTTTGATTTTCCTACTCCCTATCAAAACCCCAAAAATATCACTAAATACAAAAAAAAAAAACTAATTTCTAAGCCACCACCGTCAAATTGAAAATACAGAGAGGGAGAGATAGAGATGGCGATCATTTATGCGGTAGTGGCGAGGGGAACGGTGGTGCTGTCTGAGTTCAGCGCGGTGACGGGAAACACAGGGGCGGTGGCGAGACGGATCCTGGAGAAACTTCCATCGGAAGCTGATTCAAGGCTTTGCTTCTCGCAAGATCGTTACATATTTCACATACTAAGATCCGATGGCCTCACTTTTCTCTGTATGGCAAACGACACCTTCGGCAGTACGTATCCATAGCTTTCCATTCTTCGCCACTTACTCTTATATTATGTTATATTTTATTTCAAATTCAATTTTGAACTGATTAGACAGTGAAACTATTGGATTAAAATTTTTTTTTCCTTGCTGATTATATTGGTTTCAGTTACTGAATCGTGTGTTGGTTTGAATCGCCGGAAAATGAAATTATTTTACCTTTTTAATTCGAGGTAAGGAGCATCCTCCGACCAGTCAACCAGAACTAATTTTTCTTATCAGATTCATTAAGAGGAATTTAACAAATTCCACTTGGCGATGGCTCCAAGATCATACCTTTTAAACTACCTGGCCAACTCCTTGGGTTTGAAATTATTTTACCCGATTTTAGGACTTTTAGGACTTAATTGACAATGAGATATGTAAAGTTTTGGAAGGAGAGCAATCTTGATTTTATCTTCACGCAAAAAATGATTTGCTTAGAAATTGTTGCTTCTGTTGACCGAATTTACCTTTGATTAAAAAACAAAAAGAAGAAGAAAAGAGTTTTTTGTTATGTTTGACATTTAATTACCGGCATGAGTTTATCTCCCTGTTTCTCAGTGGTCAATCTATGGCATTTAGCTGATTTGAAATGGTGAAATTGTGGTTTTCAGATGGCGACTGATATATAGTTATGTGTCACTTTGTTATTTACCTTTAGTTTTCTGTCTCTTGCTGGGTCACTGCGATTGGATAACTCTCTCTTGGTTATGATAGAGATTTTCTAGTTTTTTTCTTGTTGTCTTTATGGTATATTATAATGTCTTCAGGGAGGATTCCGTTTACGTACTTGGAGGACATTCACATGAGGTTCATGAAAAACTATGGACGGGTTGCCCACTATGCGCCAGCATATGCAATGAATGATGAATTCTCAAGGGTCCTGCATCAGCAAATGGAATTCTTCTCCAGCAATCCTAGTGCTGATACTCTCAGTCGCGTAAGAGGTGAAGTTGGCGAGGCAAGTATCTTCTGTTCTCATGCAAATTCAATATACTTTATTTTTCTTGTACATCTCTATGACCAAGGCACCATAGCAAAGAATTTGTTTTAATGAAATATTACAACTAGTATGACGTTCTATTGATTGCATCAAAGGAGAAAACATCAAGCTCAACAATCCTCCAAGACAATGGCTTGAACCCAAAAGAGGGGGGAATGTAACCATTCCTAGCTCATTTGTTGAGCTTTATCTTTTCTTTTTCTCATATTCAGCAAGGCTGCATGATTGAGATGGCCTTTCTATACCCCTCTACACATCGCTGACTCTTCAAGTGCACAAAAAAAGATCACTTATTTCAGTTTGAACTCAAGCACCTTCTCATGTTATTTTCTAATGTTCCTAGTGCTATAGTTGTTACAGGTCCTAATAAAGAATGTATGTTTAGGGGCGCTTGTTTGAAAGACTGGGTGTCAGTTAATAGCAGCACAACATTCAGTTTGTTTTTGCAATATACTCCATATATCTATAAAACACTTAAATATCATGGAAACATAGATTTTTCTTAATATGCATCGTTTATCACAAGTCAATGTGTTTAAGCTATGCTAAATTTTGTGCCTTTGAGCACGTGATGCAGTTCAAAGGTTTTCAGCTGTCTAAAAAGAAATTCTAAGATTTGTAAGTAGAGTAAGAACCAAACCAAATATAGTAAAGCAAGAGTTTACCTTTTTTCTCCAGTCTTCTGCTATCGTCACAGGATGATCTACTTCATGGGATGATGCTAAACTTATCTCAATCCTGATAAATAACATAAGTGAATGTAAACAATCACATGCACATGATTGCTCGCGAGATTCAGATAAAAAATTCTCTTTAACTGCTGCATTTTTTTTATTCCTGAACTGTCTGCTTCATATTAACGTCCTATATCCCTAATTCATTTGGTAGTGCCTTTCAAATTATGAATTGTACTCTCTTTTCATATAATGTGCTAAGAAATAGTAGTAAATTCTATCGAACTCAAAAAAATAAAATGAACAACCTTAATTGCTAACTCACTATAAACTAGGTTTCCTTATTTGCTCATGCATCACACAATATTTTGTTCCAGTTTATTGCAGCTTTGTAGTTCATCTAGGCGAGGTTCAAAATAATAATAATAACAATAAAGAAGGTCATTTAGGGCTCCTGTGATGACTGTCATATGCTTCTGTGGCCTGTTGATGTTAGAATCTTTCTTTGCTACTTTTTTTTCTTGGGGATGGGTGGGAGGTAGTTGCGGTTTGGGATTTTATTTTTTCCCCTCATTGATATTGTGCTCACAAGTGCTGGAAAAGTGTGTGCAGATCCGTACAATTATGGTAGAAAACATCGAGAAAATACTTGAGAGAGGTGACCGAATTGAGCTTCTTGTTGACAAAACGGCAACGATGCAAGATGGTGCATTTCACTTCAAGAAACAGTCCAAGGGCCTTCGAAGAGCTCTCTGGATGAAGAATGCTAAGCTCTTGTACGAGCCCTATGATTTCCCCTTTGAATTCTAATTTTCTAGTTTTTGTTCATTGATGCTAAAAGGTTTTTCTTACTGCATTAAATTTCTAAATTTGGAAGTTGCTAGAGAAAACAGCAGTTTAAGGCCAGAAAATGTGAGAAGTCGAAAAAGGAAAAATTGGCTTATTTCCATCTCTAGATGCAAAAAGAATCCATATGCTCTTAAAGATGAAAAAAAAAGGACCTTTGGTTAAGGGGTATGCAAGATTTTAGAAACCCATGCAATATGTTCATTTAAGCATTTTCTCCCTCTGCATTGCCCATTATGCCACCCGTAGCTTGTTTAATGAGAAAGATACTGTCATTTAAATACTTTAAATCTAGATGATGATTGCCACTTGACTATAAGTTGACGTTTGATTACTGTCCTGGGACATAAGAGATAGAGATAGTTGGGACATAGAAGCCATGTGTGTCCTTTCTGTTTTTTAAAAATAGTAATTCTCTTCAAAATTATCCCAGACAGATCTATTTTTATCTCTAATTTTTCAACCACGTACGATTATGCCCCTTGTGTATTTGTCCCTCTTGTCCCAAGACACTAAGATAGTATTTTGTTACTGTCTTGTGACAAAAGCGACAAAGATAGTTGAGAGAGGGATATGTCCTTCCTGTTTTTTTTTAAAGGACAAATTCACTCCAAAAAAAAAACTATATCAAAAACGGATTTATTTTCATGTTTGTCTCTTCAACCAACCACATGCTTGTCCTTTCTGTTTCTAGACAATAAATTAAACACAACCTACTTTTGGATATATTTTTTCTGTGAACTATTATTCTAGAACTTGGATGGTGGATGCAAAATAGGTTTAGTAACTATTTACTTATCAATTGCAATAGATGGTTAGTTATCTGGTATATTTGCATATTCTCTTCGTAGTACATATTGAAAAGTTGGCATGATAAGCAATTGCCTTACCTATTTCTTGATTTTTTTTACATAGAACGGTGAAAACAACAAAAAAACCTTAATCTTCAATCTATTCTTATTGCAATGTAGAAGTGGTTTAAATTGCAAGCAACTGACTGGTACATAAAGTGAGCGCAAAATTTATGTTTCCATGACAGGGCCCTGTTGACATGCGTGATTGTTTTGTTGCTGTACATAATAATTGCTGCTTGTTGTGGAGGCATCACTCTACCTTCATGCAGATCTTGAGTCTCTGCTTTATCGGTGCTGAATTTCTGCTGAGGTATGCTCAAAGATCTGGGACATCCATATATGCATATTTCATTCAAGGGGAGCTCCACTGGACTATGAAATTTTGACATGTATGTGGAATCTAAGCCTTCCCCAAGTGCCAGAAATAGCACCATAGATTCCTATGCTGTTATTGCATGCGGTGTATGTGATATTTATTACAGAAAAGCCTCATTTCTTGTTTTTTGTTGTTACTGGTCATCTGTGAATACACTGCAAATTCCTTGATTCTTGCTATTGTGTAATATAGTGTTGAGTTTCAGATTCATTTTTTGGAACATCAGCTGTCATACACTATGTGGTCTTCATCTATCAGTCTGTCTGTGTTAACTGTGTTTGTGACTTATTTTTCTTCCTCTTCCCATTTTCCATGCGCAAGCAGATGCTGCTTATGTTTAAATTCTTCTATTGGGCAAATTAGTTGTCTTGTTTTTTTAGTATTTTCTTCCCCCTTTCATCACCTGCTCCTGGTTAATGTGAGAAATTCGAGTTGGTGTTATGCATGCACGCAATTAGAACACTCGTTCTATTCAAGCACCGCACCCTCTTGTCTAACTTGTCCCGGAGACTAGAGCAGGGCATTGAAGCTTTTATTGTTGTTTTTTTTTTCTTACCACTTAAATTTTGCCGTGTCTTATGGTCCAACGAGCAGGAGTTGCAAAATTACTGGCAAGTACAATTAAGGTCATATGATAATATAATCATAAAATCATAGCCCAGTAGAAAAATAACAAGGATGATGATAAAGAACAATATGACAGAAGCCATATATGGTATGAATGATGGCTCTATCACCTGTAAGTGCACAATTGGAGATTGTGGAATCCATAATTAAGTTTGTCTAACAAGTCTCTGTCTCTGTGTGTTTTCAAAGAACAGTAAAGTTTCTGGAATTGTATGCTGGTAACCAATGTATTTTCTCTAACCTATATTGTGCTGGTGCATGGTTATTAAAACTACTGTTTTAAAACATGGCCTGCCCGGGATCTGGATGAGCTGGGGTTTTAACCAGGTCGAGTTTTATAAAAAAATAAAGGAAGAATAGACATGGTTTTGACCTGATAAAAAAAATAAAGGTTAACCTATGATCTAATCAATCTAGGAAAAAAAAACTCAATCAAAATATAATAATAAAACATAATTTTGATTTTTTAAAGAAAATTAGGTTAATTGAAGTTAATTTAAGAAGCTTGCACCTTAGAGATTTGTATTAGGTTAATCGATTTGTATTAGTTTAATCTTTAAGTTAGGTTTAAAAATTATAATTAAAATTTATTTTCAAATCATAAATTAATACGATTTTATGATAAATTTGGTATGTTGATTTGAGTTTTGTTGAAAATAAAATTACTAGTCTTTAAGAGTTAGGTTTATCATTGAAAATTTAGAAAAAATATCATTGAAAATTTAAAACAAATGTGAGTAAATTTACTTTGATTATAAAATATTAATACTTTATATTAACATTAGTAGTTTTAACCACTGTTATAAAATCCAGCCCGGCCTGCTGGGGTCAACCCGGTGGCTGGACCGGTCCAGGTTTAATAAAAGATCGGCTGTGGCAACAGCCAGGCCAAACCCAGGCGACTTGGCGGGTCGACCCGGGACCCAAGTGAACCCGGACGAAACTCGGTTTTTTTTTTTTAAATGTGGGATTTGAAACCCATTAGTATATATATTTTATATTTCCATGAAAAAAATCATGTTTTTTCAATATGGGATAAAAAAACCTTTTGGTTTAAATACTTCAACTTAAAAGGATAATATAATATTTTTTCAATATGGGATTTGAAGCCCTTTCATATATATACTCTATGTTCCCATGAAAAAAACCATGTTTTTTCAATGTACGATAAAAAACTTTTTGGTTCAAATACTTCAACTCAAAAGGATAACATAATATCTTTTCAATATAGGATTTGAAACTCATTAGTATATATACTCTATGTTCCTATGAAAAAAATTATGTTTTTTCAATGTGGGATAAAAAACCTTTTGGTTTAAATACTTCAACTTAAAAGGATAACATAGTATCTTTTTAATGTGAGATTTGAAACCCTTTCATATATATACTTTATGTTCCCATGAAAAAAATTATGTTTTTTCAATGTGAGATTTGAAACTTATTAGTATATATATATATACTCTATGTTTCCAAGGAAAAAGTTATATTTTTTTAATATGGGATAAAAAACTTTTTAAAATATTCTTTTAAACTTCATAATATGTATAATCTATATTTACATGGATTTTTTCATATGAAATACTAAAACTTTAATTTTTTTTAATTTTTCCGGATTGACCCGAGTTGATCCAGGTCGACCCATGAAACTCGGGACCCGGTCCTTGGCCGGGTCGACCCCCGGGCCGGGTTTAATAACTATAGTTTTAACTGTTTAAAATTAAAACATTGAAATGAATTTAATAATAAATTTAACTTTACAAAACTATTATATATATCAAGTAAATTAATATATCTAAGAGATAAATTATATAACATATATATTATACTAATAATTTTGGTATTAGATTAAACTCATCGAAATATATATATATATTGAGTGTCCCAATTCAACTCCTAACAAATACGTATAAATCAATCACCTCAAGTATTTGGGTTATTATTAGTAGTAAAAATAAGGGTATGCTAGTTAATTTAATATAAAATATGGAAGAAATTAAGTAAAAAAATATATATTGAATGTCCTGACATCTCAAATTCCCCCTTTAAAATAGAATTACATTCTCAGCTTTTGTGAGGAATCTTAAGACATTTGATATTTTTAGGGATTCAATTTTTTTTTTTTTTTATATATGCTAAGAGCAAAATCTCAAATTGTTTTTTTCCAGATAATCTTGAATGTCGTTACACCGAAGGTATCATAGGGAAACTTTTCAATTCCATGAGTGTTTTTTTAATTAAAAAAACCATCAATGATGCTTGTCATTTCCAGTAGTTTTTAACTTTTTATGGCCTTACCCAACTCCGAGAAGGAAGAAGCCTACAATTTGTCAAATAGGCCGCTGCATGAAACATCAACCTTCAAGTTTTCCGGTCTCTATTCACTAGATCGCGGTTCGTGCAATAAACACAGCGACTGAGAGGCAGCATATTTGACAGATCCCCTATAGTGTTCACCTCCATCGTGGTGGTGGTAGACATAGAGGGTGTTTGAATGGAAGGTCACTTATGTTTTTTTGAGTAAAAAGTATGTTTTATAGTTTTTAAATGTGTGGTTTGTGCTTAGAAGATATTGTACCTTGGATAAAAAGCCACCACACCTTCAAGCCAAACACACTTATAGTCTATGTAACAAACTCTCCATCAAAACAGGTTACGAGTAGTGGTGAGAAAAAAACTGAAAAACTGATTAAACTGAGAAAATTAAAAAAAAAATAACTGAAAAAACCAAATTGTAAAAAAAACACCGATTAAAATGTTGAAAAATTGGCCGGTTTGGTTCGGTTTTGGTTTTATAAGCAAAAAAATAAAAAACCAAGCCAAAACCAAAAAAACTAAGTCAAACCAAAAAAACCAAGCCAAACCAAAAAAACTAAGTCAAACCAAAAAAACCGAGCCAAAACCAAGAAAATCAGAAAAACCAAGTCAAATTAATTTGAACCGGTTTTTAACCAAACTGACCTGTTTGATTCGATTTTAATTTAATTTCGGGTTTTTATAAAAAAAATCAATTTAATTTTTTTTATAAAAACTAAATCGAATAGAAAATTGTGAGGGTATGTTTCTTTTGCCTTGACCGTAGGACTCCTCCCTGTCTATATCTGGTAGTATCTTCGAATTCATTTCCCGACAGTAACAATTTCTCTGCTGATCTCTTTTTGGAAGGCTACTGCTTTCCGTCTCTCTTTCTGTCTTGTGTTGTATATGGCTATTTGTCTAAGATTATTTTCTCCAGCTCCTGCTGCTAAAATTTCTCTACTAAACCATAAACCTACTCCTTTATTCTCTTCTCACAAATCCAACATCATACCTTGGAGAAAATCCCACCACCGAATCCTAAGCAGCAAGTTTTGGAAGCTTTCTTGACTTGAAATCTGAACCGAAACCAGAGTTCTTGGATTTTGATTTCTCATGGTTTGATCCTGCTGATAGGTCTAGCTTTGATGTGATCGTTATTGGCACCGGCCCGGTTGGTCTATGTCTCGCCGAGCAAGTGTCCCGATATATATGGAGTTAAGGTATGTCGTGTTGACACCGCTTTTCACTGTGGCCTAATAACCATGGAATTTGGGTTGATGAGTTTGAGAGCTCTGGGCTTGTAGATTGTTTGGACAAAACATGGCCCATGACTTGTCTCTATATTGATGATCACAAGACCAAGTATTTAGACCATCCTCGCGGCTGTGTTGGTAGGAAGGAATTGAAGACAAAAATTTTTGGAGAATTGTGTCTTCCATAGAGTTACATTAACTCTGTGCTTCTTAGGTCATACTTCACTAGTTTGGTAACTTTTTTTTATTATGGATCAAGCTTTTAATGCATCTTCAATTGTACCGCATCACAATATCGACTAAATAGTTTACCTTATAATTTAATTATAATGATAACATTAACACCTTAAATTTCAAACACCATACAAATAAGGCATATAACTCGCCCATCGCGTTGCATGCATAAACATAACAAAAGACATTAACTTAGCCCAAATGGCTTCCAGTCATGAACCTCTTCCCAGTCAAACCACAAGAAAGGGCTTCCTTAGGAATCTTAGCAACATGCTGGACACCTTCAGCAAAAACCACGCCCATCCCCAAATGCAAATGTGGCTCAATATGGCAATGGAAGGCCCATACTCCTGGATTATCTGCCACAAACCTCAGTGCCGTCCATCCGTAAGGAAATATCACTGCAGTGTTTCTGTAAGGTGGATTTTTCAAGTTGAATTTCTTCTCGTCAGATTTGGTGAACTTCCCTTCTCCATACCCTAGCACCCAAAAATCATGACCATGCAAATGCCATGGGTGTATTTCACTTACATTTTCTGTCAATGCATTTGCATTTTGCAATATCACATCCACTGTGCTATAGTAACCTAGCGTGTAAACCCCGCTTCCAGTAGTGGTGTTAGGATTAACTGGTGGTTTCATAACATCATAATGTCCTGGAAAATCCTCAGGTGGCTTTGTTTGGTCAAAAGCATCCCGCAGGCCAAATCTGATGGACCCCAAGTAAGGAGTGGTAGGTAATGACAGGGAAACATTATTGATAGACCACTTGGTATAGCCATTCATCTTGTTCTGCGTGTTTAGCAGGACAATCCTACGGTGGTAAGTCTGTGAAGGCTTAGGGATACTTTTATGATCCAGGGCCTTAATCTTGTTAGAGAATGCCTTGCTGTGAGCATAATCATCCCATCTGGGAGTTACAGGAGGTGGTGAAAGAGGGAGTTTCGATGCAGAGTTGGTCTTGTAGTTTAATATGGTTAGGGCCTGTGGGGTGTGAGGTTCTCTTCCTCTTACACCAAAAGAAATCCAATAGTTTTGGGAGGAGTCTTGACTTGTTTTTAATAGGACTGAGTAACTCTCACCAGAATAAATGTCCAAATCATTAGTCTCAAATGGTTGCAGATAATTTCCGTCGGCTTCCACCACCATCATTTTGTGATTCTGTAGACAAATACAACAAAACATAAATAATTTTAGCCATCACATCAATTTGCAATGATAACAATTTGCATTGGTGCTCAGGTTAATCAAAAAGGTGGAGGGCCCCAAAGTCGTTTCATTCATTAATTTAATCATTTCCTTCTCTTTTTCTTTCCTATTTCTGTACACTTTCAAATGTATGGTTGTGTCAAAACTCAGACAGTAGCTTAACACAGGTCAGAGTTGTACAAGGGAGCTAGCAGTGCCTGTAAGGTTTTTCGACATGCACAGTGAATAGTGATGTCTATGGGCTCAGAAGTCAGAACTGTTCAATTTACAGGCACCGAGTCACGCTTATGGATCCAATGATAAAGGGCATAAGGCCAAATTGTAGTGATGTCTATTGGCTCAGAAGTAAGAACTGTTCAATTTACAGGCACCGAGTCACGCTTATGGGTCCAATGATAAAGGGCACAAGGCCAAATTGAGTTGTTTGACAAAAAGGCAAGGGAGTTTGGGAAGAAAAACATGTCACATGTAAAATTAAGGAGGTGATGGTGTAAACTGCAAAAAGTGAAAATAGATGCAGAGATTCTTAACTAGCCAGTCCTAGTCGTCCTTTCTTCGAGGACAGTGAATTAGCTTATACAAGGCAAACATTGTGCTCGTGATTTGCTGCCACTGTCGACACTTGACAGACACCATTTCAAACCCACCTTTTGATTTGGTTTCTTTTTTCTCATTTTTCTTTATTTTTTGGCAGATTAATTGGTGAATATATTTTTCTTTTTGACTTCTGATCTCTCTCCCTCACCTTCACCCTCCCTCTATTTCTCAGTCTCCCTCTGATGTTTTCTCTCACATATATTTCTTTTGAGTTTTGGCAGAAGGATATCCTCCTAATTTCATCATTATTCATGTGTATTTAGAAGAATTTTATAGTGTTCTTCATGTTAATTTGATATATAGGTTAAATATATGTTTTCCAACATGAATAATCAAAAATGTTGGTGGAAAAAGAACCATATATCAAATTCTAAATGTACAATGGATGAGTTAAATTTCTTTTAAAAAAAAAGGGAGTGGATTGTATTTTTCCAGCTATATAAACAACCAGTGCAACTCAAGAATTTACACTAGAATTGGGTTCGATCCAAATCATGATAAGGGCATGCATCTAATATTTTTGGAAGAGGGAGGATGAGGAATCATCACCATTTCTATAAAGAAGAAAATCTTTAGATCCACCATCTCTCCACAACTTGTCAATCACTTTCTACTTTCCTATTGGCAATAAGTTAAAATATGTCTGGCAACCAAGTAAGGTGTCATGACATGACAGAACAGCAGTATCACACAGTTTCAAATCTCAAATCTTCTTTACCATCAAGCAACCAAAGGGGCTATCCTACGTGCTGTGTGAAAGAGAATCAAGAACTCTTTAAGTTTTTACTACCATAAATACTTACGCCAATGGCCAAGTTGAGAGAAGCAAGAGCAGTAGTGCTGGCGATTCTTATTCTGTAGGTCTTGTTTGGATCCACATGCAGGATATAAGGGGCCCATTGTTCATGTCCTGTTATATTGCACCGGCTAAAAGAGGAGTTGCCGTAATGATCAGCTGCCAGGGAACACCCATATTGTCCTCTTCCATTGATAAGTAGGGCCTGAAGATATGATCATTTTCAAAAGAAAACGAGTAAGAGAAATATATTTAATTAATATGTTGCTTTACCTGCTTTCCTTTTTATTCCCTCCTTTTGAATTTTGGAGTCAAAAAGTTAAACAGAGTCTACCAACTACCATGGACAAATTAAAGCAATATAGCAATCACCTTCTTTATTTTCCAATCCATTTGTTTTGAAATATCCGTTTGTTTGTGCGATGCACCGCAAAAAAAAAGAAAAGGGTTCTAAATTAGAAATCCAAAATCTTATATTCTAAATTAGAAAGATGAAAATTCCGGCAGGATGTATATTGCATTGTCCCTTCGAGAGCTAGATGGGGCTGGTCATGCCAATATTCACAGTATGCATGCCACTATCATCGGTAATGGTAGACATTGACTCTTCTAGTAAAAGATGATGCGATAACCATACTAATTAAGAAGAATTTTGAAGGATATAGTTTAACCGATTAATTTTTAAATTTATTTTTAGAATTTATTAGTTTAAATGTTACAAACCTCAAAATTATTGAAGGTTTATATAATTATTAATTTTAAAATTTCGTATAAATTGACTAAAGACCCACAATTAAAAAAAAAAAAGAAGAAGAAGAAGAAGACTCTATAGACTCCAAAACTAAGGTCGTGGTGAGTATATATGCCCTTTGGATCAATGTTTTCATGAAAAATATCATCAAAATACAGGATTTTGGCCATAACATAATCTTCATGATAGAAACATGGATGGTGAATATCTACCTGGGGTTCATTAATCCAACGCATTGGTCTGGAAGAAAGGCCAACTTCTTGGTGATGAACACTTTTGTGCCACCAGTCACTTAACAACAGGTCAAACTCATCGTCATAGTGGAAAGGCTCCTTCTCTCCTTCTGCCACATCCACTATCATGGAACCGTACAACCCTGCTGATCTTTGCATTCCATAATGTCCATGGTAGAAATACGTTCCT
>Ga0325410_1003388_pt1 | contig 17980 bp, 8 predicted proteins | sample PopdelMetagenome_16_FD_206182 | JGI IMG/M metagenome (GOLD analysis project Ga0325410, IMG submission 206182) | Populus deltoides microbial communities from Bellville, Georgia, United States - Xylem-PdIQD-R3 | ecosystem: Host-associated > Plants > Phyllosphere > Stem > Wood/Secondary xylem... | reverse complement strand
AAAGCTTTTATTTACAATGTTGATAACCCTAAAAAATAAAATCTAATAATTAATTGGAAGATCTCTAAGGATTTTAGATATTTGATTTTTCCTTGTTTAATTGATCTCTTGTTATAGTATTTCATTCTCTATTATCATGGTTCTCTCTTTTTTATTTACTCATCATTTCACTTCCATTTCTTTTTTTATTTTATAAAAACTCATCACACAATAATAAAATAAACGAAAGTTTCAAAAATAATGAAATAATCATAAATTGATTAAATTGCATAAAAAAAATTCTTAGGAATTTTTGTGCTTTTAAATATATGTTGAAAAATAAGGCTAAATGGGTTATGAAACTATTTTTTTAAATAGAGAAAAGTAATGAACAATATGATTTTCTTATATACAAGCACTTTTTAGCAATGTAAAATATTAAAATTATTTTTTTATATTTTTATATTTAGCTAGTGTCATAAATTTATTTTTTATTATAAATATAATATATTTTTTGAATTGATAATATAATTTTTCAATTATAATTTTTAAGTTGAATGAAATGAAATTAATATTCTATAATTAGATTATCACACATAAAAAATATTAATATAACTATTATATACTATGGTTTTGATTTTCGATATATCACACAAACAGGTTCCTCCCTCCTAAGCACTAAGAAGCCAAGTATTAATTAGAAGCAATCAACTGCAAAATAATAAAAAGGAAAATTTCTGAAACAATTGAATTTTACTTCCTTACTAATGATATTCATGTTTTTTAGAACAAAGAAGTTTCCTAATACAACTATAAATTTGCGTATAATTCTAAGTTGAGTAATGTTTATATATTCTTTATTTATATAAACAGGAAATGAAAAATGAGAATTCCTAATTTTTTACCTAACAGACAACTACTCCTATTTAATAGGGGTATTCAAAAAAACCGATTAACTGAAAAAACCGAGAAAACCGATGAAAAATTAACCGAGAAAACCGAACCGAGATAGAAAACCGATTAAACCGATTTTAAAACCATAAAATCTGGCCGGTTCGGTTCCGGTTTGACCACTTAAACCGGTGAACCGAACCAGTAGTATAAATACCACAGTAACTCAGTATGCCTAACCCTAATTCAATTCTGAACTGAAAAGCCGCCGCCCACACCAAAAAGCAAAGAGCCAAAGACGATTTATTGTCTTCTCCCTTCCGCATCTGTCTCTTCACAGATGCCCTTCCTTCACCTTCAATTTTCATCCTTCCTCTTCTCCCTTCCGTATCTGTCTCAGTGTCTCTTAATTCTCTTCCTTCAATTTGCATCCTTCCTCTTCTCCCTTCTGCATCTCCCGAAGAAAACCTCAGGCTTCTCTCTTCACTTGCAGGCTTACAGCAGAACAACAAGGCTCCTCCATTGATAAGTGTATCACTGTAAATTTCTAGGCTATGTTTTGGTGTGCGTTAGTCCTGCTCCCTTGCATTTTGTTGGTGTCTTCAAATATGGGTTTAGTTTCAATCTTCTTCAATCTTCTATGAACCATGCACTTGCTAGCCTTAGAAATTAAGAGGCATCACTTGTACTTCACTAGTAACATTTGTCCGAATCATGATCTGAATCTTTGATAGCTCCAGCTTATATGAACACAAATTGACTGCTGTAGTTTTAATTTGGAGATAGAAGTGAAGTTTCGAAATCTGAAGCTTTGAACAACACCACTTTGATCAGTAGGTTTTATTGAATGTAATGCTTCACTTACAAAAATTGCAGAAGTGCACTTGATTGGAGCTCTGTCTTGTCTGAACCTTGGCATTTTCACTTTTGCTGAAGCAGTAAAGTTTGTTTTTATAAACCGGATTTCATGAAGGGATTAGGTTTCCCGGTTTTTTCTAAAAAAAACAGATTTAACCGAACCGGACCGGCTCGGTTTGAACCGGTTTCCGGTCCGGTTCGGTTAATATTTCTCCAAAATAGTAAAATTTGGTTCGGTTATTTTTTTTAGTCTAAACCGAACCGAACCGTGAACACCCCTACTATTTAAGAAAGACCTCTATATTCTCTGCTTCTTCTTCTTTTTTTTTTCTTTTTTTTTTGAGATTTCTCCTGTGATGTCACAATGATTAGTCTTTTATATTGAGATAAAAAATAATATGGGTTAAAAGGACAAATAATTTTTATTTTTTATCAATAAAACAACAGAATGGAAGTTGCCACCTAATATTTTAATAATTAAAAACCCTAACTGGTTTTAGAATCTGGAAAATGAGACTAATTGCGTAAAGAAAATGTATTGGCACTCTTAATACGTCTTATCTAAGGTAAATTACATTGTTTATTTGTCTGATATAAACTAAAAAAAATTGTGTTTTATAACTGTTGATCTATGTAAGATTTAAAAAAAGTCTTTCTCGATAAAAAAAGTCATTATTTTATCAGGTTAAAAACCCCACTATTTTAATGCCAACATAAAAAATAAAATCAAGAATATGTCTTATGTATAAGTTCATAATCTCGCATATTAAAAGAAACAAAATAAAAATTCTTGGTATTTTTGAAATGCAGGTCAAAATCCTTTGAAAATTTATAAACTTGTTGTAAAATTCATGCAATATTTTTTAAAAAACATGTTAAAGTATTTTAGATTCTTTTAAAATGCTTAAATAACTTTAGATTTTTAGTCATATGCAATAAAAAAAGATTTTTAAAAAATGTTTTAGGCTTTGCTTGGCAAACACTTATTTTTTTTCTTTGTAATAAAACTACCAAAAATAGATTTAAAGGATGATTGTTAAACACAATCTTAAACCTAAAAACCCTTTAACAAAAATTATGGCAAGCCAAACAAGATATCAAACCCTTTAACCCACTTTTTTTTTTTAACCCGACCAGGTTGACTTAAGTTTGCAACGCAGTTTTTGTGAAATAGTTTTTACATACTTTTTTAATTGAGTTTCATAAAACCCTATTTGTTTTTGCGTTTCAAAATAATTTTTGAAAAAATTTAAATTTTTTTAATTTTTTTCTTTGCTTCAAATTGATATATTTTTAGTGTTTTCAGATCATAAATATTTGATATATATTTTTTACTATATATAAACTTCAACCATAATTTTTACTAGATACATATTTAAATTTAACTAATTATATCTAACTATATTTTTTTAATTTTATTTTTTAAATATATAATCATAAAAATTATCTCAAAAACAAATACTCGTATCATCATCATCATCATCATCATCATCGCTGTGTCAGCCGCGGCCAACCAAGGATGATTTTTCCAGGCAGCGGAGTGTTGATTTTGGGGGCACACAAGGAGGGGACGCACACACGTCTGTGCTTTTGGTGATGGATATATTGACATGTCTGCTGATACAAACTGGGGGTGCCCCACGAAACAACATTTGCTGCTTCTCCAAGAAAAAAAAAAAAAAGATTGAAGAAATTCAGACAACCTTTACACGCCTCCAGGTAGTTTACATCCATAGCTTTTAGACTCGGTATCATTCAAGAACTGAATTTCAGATTTTAACTTGGTCATTAGGTTAATTTTTTTAAAAAAATTAAAATAATATTATTTTAATAAAAAATTAAAAGTTAACAGATTGTAATTGAATTTTTAACCGGATCTTATCAAATTACATTAAATTTTTTTTTCTCTGTTTTTTCTTCAACTCAGCTTGGTTCCAGCCGGTTCGAGCCGGGTTTTTAAATTATGATTATATCCGATTAGTCTTATTATTTTTTAACAAATACAAAACCGAACCGAATAGAGCAATTTAGTTTTTTTTCCATTAAATTCGGTTTAAATCTTTTTAAAAGAACTGTATAATTGAGTTTTTTTTCAAACCTAAACCATTTGAAACAATGCTCGTCTCTCAAAGTCTGAGAAACACAAAGATGTACTTATCAATTTCATTACACAATAATCAACAACATCCACGAACAAAAATCAATAATAAATATGTTAATCCTGGTTAAGTTAGTAGCTAATTTAAATATTCAATAATAAATTTTAAAGATAGAAATCAATAACAACTTATATAGATCATCTAATTCAAGAATTAAACTCTTTATAAATATGATAAGATGTTCGCAATATAATTACGGGGGGTGTAAATCAAATAGTCGGGCCTTGAGTTTGTTTCATAGAGATCATCAGTTCGAGTCCTATAACTTTTAGAGCCACTGAAAACTTACATGGTCGTTAACTTTAGAGCTTGTAAAATTAGCCGAGATGTGCAAAAACTAATCCGGACACTCACGTTCATAAAAAAAAATCACAATGTAACAAATAAAAGTATCAAAACAATATAATATCAAGAAATACAAATATGCATTTATTAATTCCATTACCCCAGATCAAGGAATAAAAATTTATAACAAGAATGCTATTCCTAGATTGAGTTATTGAATAAAATACAGGGAAAACACCGCACAAAAAAATATTCTAACATCTAAAATTGATTTTAAAAAAATCCTGGTTTCAACCTTATTCCATGTCAAACAAAAATACAAATTCACTGGCGACTTCATGGGTTGCCATGCAACGATAGGGACCCACAACGCTTCAAAAATATCCACAACAATCAATAATTTTACAAATCATTTGAGCCACATGAACAGAACAATAATATTACAAATTATCCAACAAATAAAGAAAAATAAATAATATTACAATTTATTCAAAAAATAAAAAAAAAATAGGTGTTCGGGTTCAAAAGCGACCTTGAAGCTGTCAATGTCGACCGAAGCCGCTGAAATCAAACCAAATAGAGGTGGCTTGTGCACGTTAGTAGTGACGGAGATACTGTTGGACAGTGATGGAACATGGAGTGCACCTGTTGAATGTTGTAATGTTGATGTATTTCTTTTTTCTTGGGTGTAAAAATGCAATTTGATCAAATTAAATTTTAAAAATTATAATTTTATTCTTAGATTTTAATTTTTTTCTATTAAAGTTTAAATTGATTTTAAAAATTATTTTTTCTTGTTATTAAACCCTCAATAAATTTAAATAAAACTTGTATTAAAAAAAATTCTAATTGAATCCTTGAATTTCTAATTTTAAATTTTCCTTCTCAAATTAAATTTTTTTTTTGCTAATAGAGCTTTTATTAGTAAAAAATACACTGTTGAATTTTTTAATCTCGTATATTTATCCTCCTCAACCATTTTTCGATAATTTCCTGGGCATTCTAGTATGCTCTTCTCACTGATATATATTTTTTTATTTTCTTTCAATATTTTTTTGATTTTTTTGTATTTATTTTTTCCTTTTTCTTATTTTTGGTTTATACTAGGCTCTAAAATGGGTAACAACATTATGAAAATAGATCATTATTCCCATGAAATTATTAATTATTATACATATTGTATTACTAATAACACAAATTGTTTGCTATATATATATTAAGATTTTTTCTAAAACTAGATCATTTCATTGTTATATATTTTATGGTTAAAACAATGGATTTGAATTAAATTATGTAAAATACAACTAAGGTTTGCACTAGTTAGTTAATCTTTTTTTTTTTAACAATACTAATTAAACCTCAATTGATGTAGTTGGCCAAAATATCCTTTTCTTTCTGATTTATTTTTTGTTTTTAATTTTATACACTAGATTGTGCAGTAGTAATACCTTAACTTATTTGTGTCTCGTGCACTATTTTTGAGATGGAAAATATTTAATATCCTTTAAATAAATAAGAGAGGTTAAAAGATTTTTTTTTGGGGGTTATTCTCATTCATTATAAATTATATATTGATAGACTAATCTAATCCTTAATTTTAGTAAAAATATGGACATATTTGTTTTCCAACATAATCAAAATAAATGTTACTGGAATGTTGTTTTCTAATTATTAAAATTGTCTCTTATTGGTTTCTAAAACAAATTGAGAAACTAAATATAAAAATTAAAAATTAATTCAAAGAAAAAAAAAGAAGTTGATAAAAATTGAAATTCTTAAAAAAATTAATTAATTTATTTAAATCTTGAAATATCTTGAAGAAAATAACTATAGTATGAACTAAAATTGTTTCAAGAAATTAAATTTGATGATAGGTGATAATAATAATAAAAAAGGGTAAATTTTGATTATACTAATTAAAAAAGTAAGTTTTTGTACCTTTTAGCTATATCTTCTAGTTATAAATATAAAACAATTATTTAATATCATTTGTGAAAAGTGTAGTTAGGGTATTTTTGGTCGACTATCATAATAATAAAATAGATCATGGAGTGCAAATAATAAATTGTGGAGTGAGAACAACATTATTTCTTTAGTTATTTAATTTTGAGAATAATTAAGAATGTAATGATTTGTAGTTAACCCATACATTCCATTCTTTAACCTCCAAGAATATTTGATTTTTAGTGTGTTTGTTTTTTGTGGCAATTATTGCTTTTATTTCAATTCACAAAATTCTAGTGTTTGGTTATGACATTATATACAATTTAAAATATGCAATTTAAAATTATGAAACCCATAAAAAAAAATTTCTTCAATTATAATTTATCATATAGTAGAATATTTTTGTTTTTTTATCAGAATTAATCAAAGTTGTTCTCACTTGCCCCACCGATAATTTTTTGCCAAAAATATTGGTTGCAACCATTGACTATTCTACCCTTATCCCAAGCACCCTCATCTCCTCTGGTAAAAAAGTAAATTAATTACTCAGGTTCGAGTCTTGTAATTGTTAATATTAATGGCCACTGGAAGCTTACCTGGTCGTTAACTTCAAGACCCGTGGGGATTAGTCGAGGTACATGCAAGCTGGCTCGGACACCTCACGTTAATAAAAAAATTTAATTACATGTGTTGTTTTTGGGTTTTTTTTAATAAAAACATAAAATTTAACTATAATTTTAAACAAACACTCTAAATATGTTTTTTAGGAATAACTTCAACAATATTTTTAATTAAATACATATTTCAATCTAAACAACAACAACAAAAATTGATTTTTCTAAATTGATTTTTTTAAAATTATAAACACAAAAACTACCTTAAAACAAACAAACCATCCATTTATATAAAAAAGAAATATAGATTTTATTGGTAAAAAAAAAAATCTAAGTTGTGGAAAGTGCGAAAGAAATAAAGCAAGTAAAAATAAAAGATGTTCACACACAAGATAGAAAAAGAAATTGAGTGATGATAAAAGCGAAATAAACATATCCCTGCATTATGATTTTTCCATTTTCCACCCCAAACTCTTACATAATTATACAACCGTCCTTCTCAAAGGTGACTGACACACACATTACCCACACATTTATGAATATATATAGGAAGGTAGTAAATGGAAATCAGAGAGAGAGAGACAGAGGTTTCATTTGGCCTCATTAATCTCCTCCTTTACAACCTCTCCTTTTGGTTTAGCCTCTCTCTCAAGAACTTCACTACCACTCTATCGCTGGGTTAATTTGGTACAGATTTAGAGATGAGCATCAGGTTTCTTTCTGGTTCCTCTCTGACTGCAGCTGTTCCTCTGCTACTTCTTGTTCTTGTTTATAAAGCGAATGCAAGTGGGTGTGATTTCTTCACTGGGACATGGGTTGTTGATGGATCATACCCACCCTACAACGCCTCAGCTTGTCCCTTCATTGAAAGAGAGTTCAGTTGCCAGAAGAATGGCCGCCCTGATTCTTTATACACCAAGTACAGATGGAAGCCACTGTACTGTAATTTACAAAGGTATTGTTTCATTCCTCTCTCCCATCCTATGCATGACAGTTTTCTGAATTGCGTTGTATGACAACTGTGGGGATAATTAGCATAATTAACAGGGTCTCATGGCTCATGTTTAAGCAATCATTATTCCATTGTCGAACGTTTTATAAAACAATAATTACAGACGTTAAAAGCGGCTCACACTACAATCGTACCCATCAATAAACATGGTTTGGCAGCTGGCACGCCTGTGGAATCTTTTGAGTAATGTTGCTCTTGGCAGATCGTCAAAATAGTTTTTTTTTTTCTTATATGATTTGAAGCTATCATGACTTCTGTCAAAACTCTCTCTCTCTCTCTCTCTGTTTTTTTTTTTTTCTTTTTTAATATCATTATATAGATTTCGTAGTTGATTGTATAGAGTGATGCACGCACTAGGATCCAATCGTTGAGAACACAGTTGCAGAACGCACTTTTTACCCACTAATTACCCTCTACCTTTAATTTTTTCTACTCATTCAATGAGAACCAAGACAGTTGATTCAGACATGTCTCCCTGGCACCTCCCTCTATGAACTGAGTTGTCACTTTCACACACAGGTGACACGACCCATTTATTTATTACTCTGGCGTTTTTCTTTTAAGAAACGGGCCAAAGTACGTGGCCCAATGAGAGCAAAGCTCCTCCCTTGCAATGATTTGCAAAAGAGTGGGAATGTTTAGCTGCTCAAGGAATCTGTCTGCCTGTGACTGGCCACACTGGGCGGGTGGTCTGCCTTCTTACGCTTTGTTTCATCGTGGGGTCGGGGGGGACAACAGATTCTCTGCTAGCATCGTGGGGATGAAAAACAGTACAAAAAATGATGTCAAGCTCACGGCAATCTTCGGTGGGAGGGGTATCTTCCGCACTCCTCTTCAGGGCTGCGCAGCCACCTACGCTGTTCAATGAAGTTGATATCTCCGTGACAGTTTTTGTTACTAATTACTTGAAACTTGCACGCCAAATTGGTTCTTTGACTTGTGTGGAGGAAACCTACTACGAGAATTAATGCTCAAATGCAATTATATATAATTTATTTTTAAAAAACAACATTATAGGTTTTTTTCATTGATGATACTGTTGAACCAGCTTATACACTAATTAATATTAATTTATTTTTTTATATAAAAAGAGAGTTGATACTGGCTTTGTAGTGTGATGACAACACAAACAACAAATCTTACCAACAACAAACACTTGACGGAATAAATGGAAATAACAACATAGGAATAATCCAAGATTAATCGAACTTGATGTTTTGTCTACTTTTGTAGGTTTAATGGGGTGGACTTCTTGGAAAGATTTAGGGGGAAGAGCATCATGTTCGTGGGTGATTCTCTAAGCCGAAATCAGTGGCAATCATTGACATGCATTCTCCACTCTTCAGTGCCCAAAGCCAAATACAATTTAACTAGACAGGGAGACGTCTCCACATTTGCATTTCCGGTATGCACCCATCAATCAGCAAGCTTTTTCTTCTTCTTTTTTTCTTTTATAAGATAAGATTGGTTTAGAATTAAGAAAAAGTAGTCATGGATCAATGCATCATGTCACGTGAAATCATAGTCTGACTTATGCTACAGACATAACATCTTTCAAATCCAGGCAGACAAGTTATGACATCTGCTTTGTCTTCATCTGTCCAGCCATGTGGCCCTCTAGGTCACTTTTCTTTGTTAAGCGGCTTCTGGAAAAGGGCCTGCTATGCCGTTGGGTTTCCTAGAAATTCCCATTGGCGAGGCTCCTTTTGCGATTCTACTGAGCTTTTTGCCTTTTTTTGTTCTTAATAGACTAGACGAATCGATTTGGTAGCATGATAGGATCCATTGCTATATATCCAGTTAATTTTGCTGAATTATTGGCAGTTCTCATGAACGTAGCACTGCAAGTGGGATTAGTCAGAATCTGACTTGGATTTAACGAAACAGGACGAGTCCTGGCTTTACCGAATCGCTTGTTCCTGTGGTAGAGGGGAAAATCACTTGAGGTTTTTTAACATTTAAGATCTTGCAGGATTACGAAGTAAAAGTGATGCTTGATCGCAGTGTCTACTTAGTAGATGTTGCGCGTGAAAAAATTGGTAGGGTCTTGAAGCTTGATTCAATTGAAGGCAGCAAGCTATGGAACGGCATTGACATGCTTATCTTTAACACATGGCATTGGTGGAACCGCAGAGGACCCACGCAACCGTATTGTCCAAAACTAGCACTGCCATTTTCATTCAGAATGGCGGCAGAACTTTCTTCTTCTTTTTTTAGAAAAAACAAACTTGAAGATGAGCTGAGTATTGTGATTTTGCAGATGGGATTACATTCAGGTAGGGAACGAGATTAAGAAGGACATGGATCGTATGCTTGCTTTTGAGAAGGCACTGACTACATGGGCTAAATGGGTGGATTCAAACGTTGATCCTGCTAAAACCCTGGTTTTCTTCCAAGGAATCTCTCCTTCTCATTACAAGTACGCTCTTTAATTGTGATCGCAACATTGATGAATATGTACGTTCTACGATTAATTTAAATTCCATTAGGCTAAATCTAATCATAACGATGAATACGATAAATATAATAAATTTCATTAATATTGAATATCTCGTAGAAAACAAAATTAATTAGTTTTGGTGATCCTGTCTTAGGCTAAATCTAATCATAAGAGTGAATAGGATCCTAAGAAAGTGTTTCTTTCTTGTGTTTGTGGTTGAATCTCCTTTTTTTTTTTCATAAAGAATCATTAAATTAGTTTTTTATATACTTTTTGATTTGATTGTTTTGATGTATATGTGTCTATATATATATAATATAATATTTTATTAAAAAATATTTTAATATATTTTCAATTAAAAAATATTTTTAAAAAATATCCTGGAATCATCATTGTATTATAAAATTTAGATTAAGCTCCTAATCTTCTTCGTACACTACAATAATATTGAATTTTAAGAAAAATTATTATATAAATTAAAGTCATCACATCATATATTAAAAGACTTTAACATTTCACATTTCACTGTAATAATAAGTATTGAAATGTCAATGTTTTTTTCACTTTAATCTTCAAAATTCCTGTCGATTTTTTTATTTCAAACTTGGTTTTTTTTTTTTTTTATTATCCAACATAGAGTTTACTAGATATTGAAGTTTATAATTTTTTTCAATTTGCTTTTTATAAAGTTCTTTTGATCATATAATTTTAGTCGCAAGTTTTATAAATTAATTATATTGATCAGAGTTATTATTATGTTGATTTATGATAATGCAATAGATACAGTATAATATAGGTAATGATTTTTCAAGTTTTGAAGGCAATTGTTTGTTAGCTAAAAATAAAATATCTTTCACCAACAATTTACTCATCCCATTAGGGATGGTAATTTAACTCAAATCATAATGATATCAAATCAAATTAACATAAATATGTGATTTTTTTTATAGTTATTTTACTGAAAAGTAATAAATAGGGTGTATATATATTATTATTTTTATTTTATGTTGAATAATAGATAATATTAAGGTAATAAGAAATACTTGAACAAATTTCAAAAATTATTGTATAGATGTGAATATCTAAAATATTGTATTTGATAAGTGATGAATATACCAATACTATGGGTGATTATTTTCGGTTCGGTTTGGTTTTTATAAAAAAAATAACTAAACCGAATTTTTTAAAAAAAACCGAAACCGGTTCATATTGACCTGTTTCGGTTCGGTTCAGTTTTTTAGGATAAAAACCGGTTCAAACCAGTTTAGCTCGGTTTTTTCAGCTTGACTCGGTTTTTTTCCGATTTGGGTTCGGTTTGGTTCGTTTTTTTGGTTTCAGGCTTATAAAACCAAAACCGAATCGAACCGAACCAGTTGGTTTTTTTAAAATTTTAATCGGTTTAATCAGTTTTTTTTCACGATTCTATTTTTTCAGTTATTTTTTTCTGGTTTTTTGGTTTTTTTACTCACCTCTAACCAATACTAAGTATTAGTTGTGCAAGATTCATTGTTTGTTCTTCTAGTTTATTTTTTAAACAAGTTTCGTGATTTTTGGGTGACATGCATGATCAGCAGCTCTATTGGGAGTTGTCATGGCCCTTGTCTTCATATTGGTGTTTTTAAGTCTTGTAGATTTTGTCTTATCCTTTTTTTGGTGTGTTTTAATGGTGAGTTTCCCAACTTTGGCGACTATTAATAAATTCGGTTTATTAAAAAGAAAGAATTATATCAGTAGAATGTTTTCTCCCCTGCCTAAAATGCAACAATTCTGGGTTTTTTTTTTGTTGGATAATTAAATTAATGTTTAATTGTTTTTAACAAATTAATGGTATTTTTTTCTTTTCGCTACCAGTGGGACCCTTTGGGATGAACCAAGCGCTCAGAGTTGTGCGGGGCAGAAGCAACCAGTGGCCGGCTCAACATATCCGGGAGGGTTGCCACCGCCTGTAGAGGTTCTGAAAGGTGTTTTAAGCAAGATTACAAAGCCTGTCACTCTGCTCGATGTAACACTCCTCTCTCTACTACGAAAGGATGGACACCCTTCAATTTATGGTCTAGGTGGGTCGACCGGACTGGACTGCAGTCATTGGTGTCTTTCCGGTGTGCCTGATACTTGGAATGAAATTCTTTACAATCTAATTATACGTTGAAAATACATAAAAATTTATTTAGGATGAGGAAGTTGAACAATTTCTTACATGAATTATATGGGGCATTCATATTTTTCTGAGAAAGTATCAGACGCGTCGAGAACTCATACATTCTTGCATTCCTTTTAACCCTTTCACAATCTGTCCTTGAATTCAGCAACATTTGTATTAGATGTTCTTAAGAATCAATTTTTATATCCTTGAGCAGTTTTACTCTCTGGTGTAATAAGGATATTGCACATGCGTACACGCCCTCTGTTGGGCAGAGCATTCGAAATATCGTGCATTCTTCTCTTTTTTGTGTGAAGATATTGGTTACGCGTTTCAGCAGGCCTGATGCATGAATGCACGCTATGTATTTGCCTCTCTTCCACGGCAACGCTTGTTCATTCATCGCCCAAGGATTGCTAGCGATTTCCACAGGATTACTGTTCTGTTCTATTGTTTCATGGGAACATGACTAGCCGATCTTCTTCTTCTTTTTTTTTTTTTTTTAATGTCTGTACCGGTTTGCGTATACCTCGACTAATTTCACAGGCCATAAAGTTAACAACCATGTAAGTCTTCAATGACTATCATATTAGCAACCACAGGGCTTGAATCTGAGATCATAAGAAGAGCAAATTTTTTAGTCTCAAACTTTTATCACTATAACCTACTAAATGATTATTATTATTATTATTATTATTTATTTATTGTTGTTGTTATATAAAAAAGACTTCAAACTTAACATCTTTTAAAAGGAGGGATTTATAACATTTCAATATTATACCAATGATCATTAATTTCCAATTAAAAAAAGATTTACAAATATTTTAGCATTTCTACTTTCATTTAAATCTACTCGTATCAATAGCAAAGGTCTGATTTTATTACAATCATACAGTATTTTATAAACGAGTAAGAATATGAATTCATGGAAAATCTGCTGAGAAAGCTAAAATTAAAAAAAAAAAAACTTTCCAAGAATTGTAAGGTCTATTAATTGACCCAATTTAAAACACACGGGTAAAATTAAACCATTTCTATGGTTGATTTTCTAATTGACCGAATTTAAAACATAAATTGAGGTATTATGTAATAATTGATACCAAAATAGAAATAACTGAGAGATTTTGTTAAGAAAAAGTAGTGCAAAATTAGAGCATTTCAAATCCAATTTGGTTCATTCATACATGACAACCCATTAACGGGGGTTCTTTTTATGGATAAAAATCTCTAACCTAGCAAACCAGATTAAAAAAAAAAAAGAAAAAAAATAGAAGATTCTTTGGAACTCTATTATTAGCATAAATTGATACCCAATGGAAGATCAACTCTGCAACCAAACTCCCTGATTTTTTTTTAATGGCTTCCCTGTATAGTTATATGTATAAAATTGAACAGATTTTATAAAATTATTTGCATATAATTATATTAATTAACAAAAATATATAGGGCATGTATTTTTCACAATAACAATAAACACATATTACTATGAATTGCTACAGTGAAATTACTACTTTGTCTTTCAATGAAAAATAGATGCTTTTGTGTTAGGGGTAATTTGACCTTTTTCAATAATTCATTGGTCATTAAGAGATTGTTAGTGGATACATATATTCTTTTCAAAAACATTTAAACAATAAAATAGCTTATTTACCCCTAAAGTAAAAAAAAATTATAAATGTTGACCGAGGGTTTTTTTGTCTTTTGGTTTCATATAATACAGTAAAAGGATTTTTTCCCCCTTAGAGCCAGATTAAAAAATAAGGTATTTCATACTCATAGAAGGTATTTTGATCTTTTTACATTGAATAATTAATTTTTTATTCAAAAGAGTTATTGACACGTGCACATCACGTGCCAACATGCCCTTCGACCATGTAGTTGGAAGCACTATATATCGTGTCCTCTTCATCTTGGTGTGGTGTGTGATAGCAATTGATGAGAGGTTTGTCATAGGGGTGAGCAAAAAAACCGTTAAACCGAAAAAACCGAGAAAACCGGGAAAAAAAAACCGAAAAAACCAAACCGAAAAAAAAAACCGAATTAACCGATTAAAAAATCACAAAAAAGTTCCGGTTCGGTTCGGTTTCGGTTTCTAAAGTATGAAACCGATTGAACCGAACCGAACCGAACCGGTTCAACCAAGCCAACGTTAAAAAAAAAAGTATAAATAGGAAATGTTTTAACCCTAAACCTAAAGTAGCATTCCTAAACAAATCAGCCGCTGTTCTCTACATCTCTCTCTTCCCTTTGTCTTTGGTCTCTGCATCTCTCAATTCTCTCATTCTCTGGATCTTCAGCAAGCCCTCCCTTTGCCTTTGCTCTCTGCATCTCTTCTTCTCTAGATCCTAACCAGCAACCCCCCCACAGGCACACACACAAACACCTACTTGATAAACCTCACAGACAGACTTCTCCTCGACTTTTTCTTCTTCTTCATCGAACTCTTCAACTCAAACGAGCTATGGTTGTGCCATGGCTGATGTACAGATTCTTCAGTTGCTTTTGAAGCTTTCATGCGATAGCAAAAAAAAACGAGACAATCCTTTACATGTAAAAGGTTGTGCCATAGTTGATGTACAGATTTTTGATAAGGATTGTGTTGCTAAAAGCAAACCCCTGTTTTGGCTTGATAAGGATTGGGTTGTTAAAATCAAACACTTGTTTCGGCTTGTACAGATCTTGATAAGGATTCAAACCCCTGTTTTTGCTTGTACAGATTCTTGATAAGGACTGGGTTGCTAAAAGTGAACCGAACCGAACCGACCGGTTTAGAAGGGAAAAAACCAATCCGAACCGAACTGAAATTAATCGGTTTGAACCGATTTTCAGTTCGGTTCGGTTCCAAAACTTAAAAAAAAAAAGGTTTGGTTGTTTATTTTGGTCCAAAACCGGACCGAACCGGAAATTCTCAGTCCTAGTTTGTCGCCAGTAGAGATGGCAATGGGTATTCATGGGTCGAATTTCTTGATATACATACCCTATTCCTTATCCATTAGGTAAGAAAAAATATATTGATAAAATCACGGACGATAACTGGTAATCAAAAATCATAATGTTGATAATTTATATTATGCCAGTCATACCAGTGTTAATATAATCACTAATGGATTTACATATGAAAATAGCACGTCCAACAAAAAGAATTTACCAGTATCATTCCATTGGTAATTTCATTAGTGATCAAATGTATATTACCTTTGAAATGAGATTGTTGGAGATTTACATATGGAGTGGTAAGTCTAGTAATTTTTTTGAACTCTCTAAAACTTTCTAAGGACTTAGTCCGTCGATAAAGTCTTTTAATTTCTTTCTAACTTTTTAAAACTTTTCAAGGGATTTAGGTCATCGGTCATTTCATCTAAGATTCAAATTTTGTTGGTAATTATGTCACTATTGTATTTAATATTTTTTTTTAAAATAAAATAAACAAAACAAAGAAAAACTAAAAAAGAATAAAACTAAAATAAAAAAATCAAAGTTTTATTATTAGTTTAAAAAATATTAAGGTAGAGGCTTTGTTATTTTCGATATAGTATGAACATGCTAATTTTTTATGCGTACTTAAACCAAAATCCATTTTATACGTAGAAAAATCATTGATAGTCCATATCAAAGTTGCTTTCATCTAAAAATTTTATTTTCTCGAGACATTATATGTCAAAGCCCCGAATAACTACAAATAATTCAACTCATCAATCAATAGTTAAAGATAAACATCTATATTCCTACCCGGATTATTAGGATCAAGTATGACCATAGGCAAGAACATGAACTCTGATCTCATACACATCCCCGATGACAAGTTGTAAATCATGAGTATTTTCAATCAACAAGAATATAGTATAGCAAATGACCCGAATGAATTGAATATGTTTGTACATAACCCAACATGTACATTATGTGCTTCCATTGAAAATTGAGGTATTGTAAGGAACATGTAGTTCTTCGTATGTAAACCAACACAAGTATTTTTCTATGAATCTTTTTTTGTAGAAGATGCATCGTAAGAACATTTAAATCAATAAAATTTTTATTTTTACACCTCTTATATGAACATTTAATATCGCATCCACTAATATTTTTTAGATTAGATGGTGAGTAATTAATAAAACCCTTAACCCCATTACAATAATCCATCTAGTGCAACCCTTTGAGTGAAATTCGATATATTCAAGAATGATCATCCATTACTTTTATGAAATCTATATGCAATATTGATGACAACATGTATTAATTACTAATGTGAACTAAAAAAATTATTGGTACCCAAATAATTAGCTATAATTAGTTTAACTCAAACTTATCCAATCTATTTTAATAGTACACTTAAAACATTATCAATTTTCTCTAGAAAATTAAAATTCCTTCAAATTTATAAAATTTTTAATTTAACAATAAAATTGATTAAATGTGAAATGTACTCATTAAATAAGTCATTATTTATTTCACTATAAAACACAAATTACAAAATCAAACTCAATGTCATCAAATGACAAACAAATAAAAATTTTTAAAATCTCAAACAAACCTTAACATGTACAAATCATACATTCATATAACAAATTTCTACAAGAAAATGTTATAAAAACAAGTAACACATAAATAAACTACATATACTACATAAAAATACCAAAAAATTAACATTTTGCAAATGGGTTACAAAAAAAAATGGATAGTTTTGCTTATATGATGTGGCTAATCTTTAAAAAAAATTGAACTAGAACAAGAATATTGATAGATTGATTGTTGGGGTGGCTGAATTTATGATGATAAGAGCTTGATTTGTGGGGAAAAAAAAGGGTGGCAAGGGTGTTGTTTGTTGTGTTTTGCAGAATAAAAAGGAAAAAGAAGAAAAAGAAATAAGGGAGGGGGAGAGAGGGGGAGTTGTGAATACTAACGGACGTAACGATATTATTTTATGTCGGTAAACATCACTGTAATTTATTGAAGGTATTGTTTCCATCGGTCTGTTTGTATTTGATAATTTTATAGAAGTGGTCATATATTATTATTTCTTTTCAATTCAGTCCTTATTCTTTTTAATTTTCACCCTCATTCTTTTAATTAATTTTTTTATTATTTTAAATCATTTTGTGTAATTGATTCCTTTTCCCGATTTCATCCTTCACAGTTTGATTTATTGAGGAATAAGCTTCGTAGTTTTTTATTTATAGTACTTCTGATCTAATGACCCGGGTCATGATCTTGAAAAGTTAATGCGGGTCAACATCCTTTTTTTTTTTGCTCTTTTTTTTTATTTCATCATTCTGCATTATTTTTTAAAAAAATAGATTGGTTTTGTGGTGATCTTCAATTTGTTTTTTCTATCATTTTATCCAGATCTCATGATCTAGACCACGAATTTTGAAGATTTTTTTTATTAGAGATTTAAAAAAATTTTATTTTATGTGTATTTAATTTTTGAAGACATTATTCTAATTCATGTATAATTATATATATATATATATAGATGAACTTTGCATAATATTTTTTTTATTTTATTTAATCAGTTTCATGTGTGTATTCATTTCTATTATTTTTTTATTCAATAAACACAACTAGAAAAATATCTCATGTTGTGAAATCAAATATCTTGATCTACATCTATCTCTTATTTTTTCTACATTTACCTTTAATTATTGTTAATAACTTTTTTTT
>Ga0325410_1003387_pt1 | contig 17982 bp, 7 predicted proteins | sample PopdelMetagenome_16_FD_206182 | JGI IMG/M metagenome (GOLD analysis project Ga0325410, IMG submission 206182) | Populus deltoides microbial communities from Bellville, Georgia, United States - Xylem-PdIQD-R3 | ecosystem: Host-associated > Plants > Phyllosphere > Stem > Wood/Secondary xylem... | reverse complement strand
TCAATCCTAAAATATTTATACAATGATTCCATATATATTTTATATAACAACTCGCACAACCTTTCCCTTCTGTATACCATTTAATTCAATATTTAAGGTTTGATCTTCATCACATTACATTCAATAAGATATTTTTTTATTTTATAATGATAAACATAATACCCTTCACTTTTACTTTGTTACAAGTTGGTTGTTTTAATTTTAATAATTTATCTTTCAACACTTTAATGCATGCTCTGTATGGGATAGATGAATTAATATATATATATATATATATATATATATATATATATATATATATATAAAAAGGATGTTCACAACACTTTCATCATCAATAAATACTCTATGTATATTATTGTTAAACAGGATAATGGAGATAACTAAAGCATATTCACATGGAAATATCTTTCATTTCTCATTCTTATAAGTAAACACAATGGGCTTATTCTGAAGGTTCTAGATATCCATGATACTTGCTTTTTATAAGCCTTTTTTACTTCTATTATAATTTCCATCCATCAATATTCCTTCTTAAATCACATTAGGTTCTAGTAGACTTATGAGGAGCATCAAATTCTTCTTCTTCTTTATTTTCTAGGCCTTTTTTTATATAAATTATTGAAGATGACCTTTAGATATAAGCCTCTTGTTTTTTTTTATAGCATAACACTCTTATGTATCGTGTCTCTTATTCTTGTGGAATAAATAATACTTTTTTAGGTTTTTCTTTCTTACGTCTCCCTTCATTGGTGGTAGATATTACACATAATCGTTTCCCTATCTTTGCCTTGATCGTATTCAATGGATTCATCATCAACTCTAGATACACTAATTTATTATGTATAGGACCCTTAGAATTACTTCTAAATGCATGTGCATCACAAGGGGGATGTTTATCATGTTTTAGAAACTCATCCTTTTATCTATAAAAGTATGGATACCCATATATAGCCACACTCACTTCCTTCATGCAAACATGATTCTTTATAGTTTGCTACATGTTAAAGAGACTCATATTAGGTAGAGCATAGAGTTATTCCTATAAAGAGTAATTATGTACCCCTCTAATGAAAATCTCATTCACCATTAGTTCTAGCAAGTTTTCCACTTTAATTACCTTTTAATTGAATATTTTTAAATATACCATGGTGCTCTCATTTTCTAGCTAGGTGATGGGAAATAAATCATAGAGCTCCTTTTTATATGTATGTTGGTGCTAAAACGTGCAATTAACTTATGGCATAAGTTAGCAAAGCTAGGTATAAAACTTGGTTCTAGACTGTAGTACCGTGCTCGAGCAGACCTATAAAAAGTGGCAGGGAGAATTTTACATATGGTGTTTGTGTCTTGCCAATTCAAGACTGTTTCGAACATTTTGAATGTATTTTCTAAAATTAGATAGGTCATCATAGTTGTTTAGATTCATTTTTATTACTATAAAATCTTTAGGGATACATGTATTTAACACACTTTGATATAATAGAGAATATCCTACCTAACGTGTAAATTTGTTATCAATTTTTCCACATCCATGTATGGCTCTTTTGGCTCTAAACTATTGAAATGAGATTCTAATGAAGAATAATGTCATTGATGAAGGCTATGGCCTATGACCTTGTCTTTTGATCTATGTAGATCTTGTCTAGATGACCCCGTATAGGAATGTTCCTCGTGATGACGAGACCATATCATTAAAATTATGAGGGTGTATCATCTGCTTTTTTCCACTTTGTTTTGTCTAGTTTCATTCAGAAAATTAAGTTGCCTATACTTAGGAGAAATGGGAGGAGAGGGCTGTTGAAAAGTTGGTTGTATATTTTATGGATAAATGAAAAGAGTCTTGAGTTGTTGTTAGGAAGTTAAAACAACTTTTATGAGTGCTCTCATTTGTTGAGCATAATGTTGGAGGTTAATTGTAGTTGATGAAGATTATGGAAGGTTTGTAACTCTTTTGCCTGGTGTTTCCATGTTATCATCCATGAAATATCTCAAATCAGGTTCGGGATGAGAAAAGTTTAGATAGGAAATGAATGAATACTTTTTCCCAGAGATTCCCACAAACAATGTCACTGATGAAGTTAAAGAAAAACTTCATTGGATCTCTGGGCTTTTCCATGACTGATGGATTGGTGTTGCCTGTAAAAAAAAAAAAACTCTGATGTTTAAATGAATTTTTGAGTTTGGTTATTAAAGTGATAAGCGTGTAAAAAGATCAAGAAGTGAAAAAAGGTGTTTTTTTTGTATTTGTCATGGAGAAATCAATGTTTTGACCTGGTAATTACGTTGATGAATAGTTAAAGATTCTCACCTTATGAAATAAGAGAGAGCTTATTTGGCTATGAAAAAAATCACATAATTGATAATGTTGTTGTCTAATAAAAATGCTGGTTTGAGAATATTTTTATTGTACTATAAATATATTTTATAAAAAAAAATATAGGATTGTATAAAAAATAAAGGGAAAGAAAAGTTAAGGAGAAAGAGAAAGGTCGGGGAGGGCTTGGGTGACTTGAATTGGTTAGCTTATAGAAATTGCTTATCCTGGGCCTGGCCTAGGACGAGCTAGCGCCCAGCTCGCCTTAGGCTTTCAAGGGTGAGCTGGTCTTTTTGACTGGAGGTCAAGCATATTTTTTTAAAAAAAATTTGAAAAAAAATCCTATTTTAAGCAAGTTCTTTTAAAAAAAAAAAATCTTTGGCCTGATTTTAGGATTGAAGAAAGAGCCAAACAAATTTTTTGACATGGCTCATGAATATACAAGATTTATAATTACATGAACTTTATTCATACAAAAAGGATCATGAGACCTTGAGAATCGTTAAAACAATGTTAAAAAAATGTTATGGGAATTAATTACTTCCCTTTTCAACTTTGAATTAAAGGTATTAAATATTTACTCTCATAAAATAGTTATGCTCTTTTTTTTTCCCTTTCAATTTAGAAATGTTTGTCCAAAGAGATGTAACAAAAACACACCAATTTTTCATTAAAAATAGAAAGAAGAAAAATTGCTCCTCCAAAAAAGCACATTTTTTGGTTTTTTATTCTAAATAATAAAATAAAAAGAGATGAGAAAAGAGACAAACCATTTTGAAAACAATACTGCACAAAGCAAACATAATACTTGTTTATTTTCTTCAAGCAAAGAATTTTGAAAATCAAATTGATTTCAGCAATCGATTCTCTAGAAACTAGAAATGAAGGTGTTATGCAACAGGATTATGATCTTGAACGGCGAAGATTCTTCAATTTTTCTTTTTCAAAGGCAGAAAAAAAGAAGAAGAAAATGCAATCATCCAAAAGAAAAATAAAAAAGATATTCCTAGAATGGTTGCTTTCAGCAAACTTTGAAAGTCCATATTATAGCCCATACGCTTTGGGCTTATGCCCGAAAGAGACTACAAAAATAAATAAATAAATAAAACCAGTAACAGTAGAAACGTTGTAGAATGCAGACTGACAGAGCGAGAGAGTCAAAAAAGATGGAGCCTAGATGTGTAGAGTGTGGTTTTCCGATCAAAACTCTTTTCGTCCAATACTCACCTGGCAATATTCGGCTCATGAGATGTGTAAATCTCTCTCTTTCATTTATATATCCCAACTTTACCTCTTTTTTTTTTCCTTTTAAACTTTGTTCTTGTTGTAGGAGAATTGCAAAGCAGTTGCAGACGAGTACATCGAATGTGAATTCATGGTGAGTTTATTATACCCTTTTGATTCTTGACTTGCTATGGATTTCTTTTTTATCCTTTCTTTTTTCGGGTTCACTTGGTGAAGATTTAGAGGTCTCTTTTTTCTTTTTTGGGTTAATGGGTGTAGATTATTTTGATTGATCTGATTCTGCACAAGACAAAAGCGTATAGACATCTTCTCTTCAATGTAATTAATCAGCATACCGTCAATTTTGAGGTACAAGCTGGTGCCTTTAGTTATGTTGGCTTCTTACGGTTTATAAGCTTTGCGTTCTTAATTTGGACACTCTCTTATGGTGTATTCTTCCAGAATGCTTCGAGGATATTAATGCTTCTAATCAGATTTTTTTGGCGGGGGCAAACTTATATCTAATTATGCACTTTCTGTTTCAGTATTTGTAATTATTGCTATGGTGAATATGGGTTATTAACTCTAACATAGGGCTACTTTGCAGGGTTCGTTATGGAAGTCAATCTTTGCGTTTCTCCTTCTGGATGCTTGTATCCGTTCTCAAATTGGTTATTTTCTTGTTTGAATACTTAATTACCCCTTTAAACTTTTATGATGTATTTTGTCTGCCTTAATGATCAAAGATAGAAGTCTGCTTTTGAAAAGAAATGAGGGAGAGTGGGGTTCTTCCATGAGTTTTTCTTCAATTGTTTGGACATTCCAAGAGGTTAGCAATGCCGGTGGGAATTGGAGATAAATTTCAGCTTTAAAGTTGGAGTTGGATTCTCTGTGGTTCTTGAAAAGTGGGTTTGCTACTGTCTTATGTAGATTATCGTGGATGTCTTTGTCGGAAACTTTGTGTTTTTCTGTATTTTTCTTCTTTCAATGAGGCTGATGCTAAATACATCGATTCAAATCTCCAGGTAAATGTTTATTTCGGTATCATGCTGTTTCTTCCTTTCATTTATTTCTTGGACTTGCAATATTAGGAGTGTGAAGCACTAATATCAACTGCCATGTGTGCCACTCATTGTTTTTTAGGACAAACTCATGATGGAGATTATCTTGAGGGGGGATTTTTTAATCCAAATTAGTATAATTATCTATAAATCTGTTTTTATGCGTGCATAACAATGGACTGGGATAGATGTTGTGTATGATCATTGGCTACTTGTGGTCTGACACCTCTGTCTATGTGAAACAGATGTCTAAGATCATTAAAGAGATATGGCCAAAATAAGCCAAGATAGAGAAAAGTAGTTTTTGTTACCGAACTTTCAGAATTATGTTCGCATCTGTTGACAATTATACTGGTGACATTTGATCTAGATTATCTGCGTCAACCATAGAAAATAAAAGAATAGTGTAATTTGACTTGGTCTTCCTTAACTTCACAGGTGCAAAGACATTTTGCTTGCCGTCCTAGTTTCAAGTTACTTCAAGATTTTTCTTATTGCCACAATGGTATGGCTTACTAAAAAGCATATTGACAACACTTTTACTCTTTCAGCTTCTGTAATCTTCTTGGTGTTGGTTCTTGTTTAATGCTTGAGCTTGAAGTTTGGTTTAATCTAACTTTTCTAAACATGCATTTTCGCAGGTTTGGGAATTTCCATCTTCTGTAATCTTCATCATTGATTTATTTGTTTTATCATCCAACACCGTGGCATTAAAAGGTTAGGTAAAAGCATTAATTGCCCTAATACAATTATGCTTAACCTTTATTCACCAGTTTTCATGGTAGTACCATACTAGTAATTATTATTACTGCAGCAAGTCATCAATATGTGGACTGGCACGAATCTGTTGTCTATGGTTGAGTGTGAAACGAAAATTTTAGACTATTAGAGCATCTCCACATCTCCAAGGGAAGATGCGATACCATTTAGAAGAGCCAAATTAATAATATGGTTTTTTGAATAGTGTAAATATGTGTTTTAATATATTTGATATTAATAAAACTATTTATTTATTGTAACTAACTAATAAAAGTCCAATCAAAACCCTTCTTTTGCATAAAAATATATTAAATTAACTTTTAGCACTTTTGTCCAATATGTAGGAATGACTCTCCTACATAAAAATGTTATTTTGGCTCTCCGGTATAGCTCTTTCCTTCGAGCAGTAAAAATAAGAGATGAAGGCCAAAATTTTGGTTTTTCCTTTTGGCTTTTCATTTATCACATCCCTTGGACATGCCCTTATGTAGCAATCTATCCCACATGTGGACTGTTAATACTTGAAATATAGTATATGTTTTCTATAGCAGCTTTAAGTATTTATTTACTTGTTTAGGTCCTGGCTATATAATTGAAAATATGTTTAGCAGAAAGCTGAATATTTGGGTCCACGTGTATTTGTATGCACAATTAGCAGAAAGAGCAAATATTCCCATTAACTTGTAGGAGATCTAGAAATGCACTTCAATAAAAATTTTACTCACTGTCTGTTTTCAGTTCTTATTCTTAATATTGAAGTTCCCAAACATTTGCTTAGCGGTGTTCAGAATATTTCCTTATGAACACTGTCCTGCTTTCATGAAGTACTTTTATCTTGCTGGATTTGTTCTGTCAAATATTGGAATGTTGCTAACTGATTTTTTTTTTCCGAGTGGATTCTTGGAGGATTATTGATCGTAGTTGAAATGAACTTAGTAGTTTTACACACCTTTGCTCTTTTTTATGAAGCAGTGATCACTGATTCAGCCATGAATAGATGCATTGCAGCCTGCTTCTGCGCACAGGCTCTTAAGTTGCTTGTCACTCAGGGGCCCGCTCGGATATCGTTGAGATTTTAAAGCATTGATTGTTCATTTTCATTGTATTTTAAGCACATCATGCTATGCTTAGTCATTTCAGTTAAAATACTATTTTTGTCTTATTTTTAAACATGAGCAGTGCAGATTTTAAACCCAGAATCGCAAATATTGAAGTTCGAGAAATGTAATTTTGTCTTGGAGCCCCGTCAAAGACGATCGATTCTTTTACAAGCATTTCGAAATTGAGCTAGTATATTTTATAAGCCTGGTTTTTTTAGTAGGTTAACTACCTGTAACTAATTAAAATTGCTATTCATGATTTTTATTTTTTTATTTGCGTTGATTTTTTCTATTTATTTTTGTGTTTTAAAAATGTTTTTAAAAAAATTTAAATTTCTTTTAAATTTTTTTTTTCAAATTAATATTTTTTTGGTGTTTTTAGATTATTTTAAGGTGCTGATATAAAAAATTATTTATAAAAAATATTATTTTAATACTTTTCTAAATAAAAAACATTTTAAAAAGAAATCCACTAAAACAAAAAATGAACTGATATCCTAGACTCTACATGTCGATCACCACTAATGATATATAATGGAAAAAGTTTTATTCAAAACCAAACTTGACGAAGGAAGTCTATTGTTACTATCAACAACATTTAAGTCGATTTCTTCTTTTGTTAGTGAATGTATAGGGGCAATTAAATAAATGTCTATACTAATTTGTTAGTGATTTTAATTTTTTTTATGTAATACTTAATATTAATTAATTATATTTATCAATATTAATTAGTAAGAGTACCAAAGACACAAATAGAGAAGACAACACAAGTCAATCCAACAACATTCACTAATGGGGGATTTTGTCTGTGGCTTAATGGACACTTCCAAGTGAATGAAAGAAGACATCCAGTAGTTTTCAGACGAACCAATTGTTCTCAACTTCAAACTTGTTTCTGCATGAGCCATTTCCAAGTCATTTTCCGATTCCATAATGAAGGTTTCTTTCGGAGGCATAATTAACAGAGCTTTCCATCCGAGGGAGATCAAAGGCAGTACCAAGCTTTGTAGCTTTTAGGGCCTGCAGCATAAATCAAATACAGTTCAATTCCATCACCTAGAGACAGACAGCCTAAGTGCCTCGCCTCGTAGCATTGTGGTCCGCAAGTTGTTACATAATCAGGAACTTCTTCATGGACTGGTTCAAGGGAAGAGATATAGCTCTCTGATTCTAAGCCACGTCTGAGGAAGCCTCCGTTACTTCGGTGTCATCATGATCAGACTCCGTAACTAATGTTCTTTTCTGAGGAAAATCTTTGGAATTGAAGTGCTTTCTGGCATTTCGAGCCTGCAAGCAGAAATCAAATGAAGTTTGAATTCAGCACCGAAGATAAGTTATTCTTCGAGTTTTATGCATGCAACTTAATTTCCTCACCTTATGTCATTTAGTTGTTACGTAATCAGGAACTTCAGGGACTGAAGTGATGCAACAGATATATTTCTTTGTATCTGATCCCGATGAGGAAGCCTCTGTTACTAGGATCTCATCACGATAACAACCGATCTCTTCAGATGGCAGGGTTTCAGTAAGTGCTTGAATGGTTTGCATCAGCCAGTATTCATTTCATCTGGCATTTCCACCAGAAAAGTTTGAAGTTCCCAGAGGCTGGGAAGACTGCAATAAGAGTATGAAGATATAAATTTTGCTACATTCCTCAAGAAGTCTAAATAGTAAGAAACTCAAAATGACTAAAATAAAAGGAATGCGGCGAAGTTAGAGTATTTGACCTGTGTAAGATGTCAATGCAACCCTGCTTTGTTCATTTTGCTTGGACACATATAAGATCTATAGACTATTGATGAAGATCTTGAGCATTCTTTTCATAAGATCTATGAATTTTTTGTTCTATTTGGAGATTCTATAAAAGAATCATGGACTATTTTGGGATTCATACGATTATAATTTGTGTACTACTTTGAAGGCATCTATGATCTCTAGACTATTCCATAACATATATGAGATCTATATTCCACAGGAGAACATCATTGAAAACACTGAAATAACATGAGCATGCATAAAGTTGCAATGCTTCCCAATGATATTCTCCTGTGCTATTTATTGAGTTTACATGTCTTCGGAGAAACTTTCTCCAATAGCCATTGGAGAACATTTGTTTACCTCAAGATGGTCAACTTCAATGTCATTGTCACCAATACCTTCAGGATTTACTCTACTCAATGACTTTGGTGGACTGGAATCATTGAGAGGAGTGTTTGAATTTTGTAGTAATTAGATTCATGCGGACAAACACATTTCTGGAGCTAAAACCGGCTGGTTCATCAAGAAATGAATCTGCCAACTTTATGGTTTCCTCCACATCTTCATATCATCAGCGTCAAACTGAAATGTCAACTCATTGGTGAATGGTGTGTTCTCTAAAGAGAGGCCCTGCTCCATGTGGATCTGCTGCTGAATTGGATGGGGATACTGGAAACCCAGTCCATTTCCAGTAAATATAGATTGCACTTGCATCCCTTGGTCTACCTGAAAGGATAACAACATAAAAGTAAGCGTTAGTTCTTGATGTTCGAGATAACAAAGTAGTTATGAACTAAGGGAATAGTTCAGTAATTAATACTAGACTTGTCATTTTCAAAGAAAAGTCTCAATTTCAAACCTTTATAAGAGTGGAAGTGTATTAGAATGTAAGAATAGTGTTCGATTTCATAACCTAAACCCCACTAGACCAATTAAAACTGAAACTGAAAAAAAAAAGTACAAAGGTATTTATGTCTTTGTTGGTTAATAATCCAAGTTTAGTTACTAGTTGGCGGGTCTACAGTCTACTTGCATGAGACGCTACCTGGGAATGAGTGTGAGATTGCTAGAACTTGGATCGGGATTTGAGCATGCGACCTTTTCACGTCCAGTTAAAATGGAGCCCTCCTGCAGTGACGTGCCCTGCCAAACCTCCAGTCCAAATTATCCATACTGACATGACTGCAACTATCAAGAAGCTCCCAAGTGTGCTTCTTTAAGAAATTAGATTACTAATAGAAAGGTTTTTTTAAAAAAAAACAAAAAAAAGTCTTCTACGCTCATACATTGCCATTGCCAGTCCAAGCATTACTTTTTTAAACTTCCTCCACAAGTTTCTCCTTTTCCTTCCTTTTTTCCTTAATTTTTCGATGCTGCCAATCATAATCTCATTTCTTTCCACCTATGTTTCCTTAATTTTTCTCTTATGTTCCCCACTTTCATGCGCCCTTCGTCTCTTAACATGTGAGATGTATCAGTCAAATTATTAATTGAAATGAACTTTAACTCTTAATGATCAGGTAACACGGAGGCTACAAATTTGATTGCTCAAAAGGGTTCTTTTTAAGATACCATATTGGTTATCATGCCCGGTTTCTACTCTAATCACACCATCGAGTTGATTTGATGATTGTCTCAGTGTGTTTGGTATTATGGTAGCTTTTGTGGTTATAGTTTTAAAAAAATTATTTTATAAAAAATACTTTTAAGTAAGGTTAATTTGATATTTATATATGTTTGGTTGATGTTTAACAAAAAAATAGTTTAATGTATTTTGTTAATAATACTTTTTAAATTGAGGTTATAAAATAACTATAAAATAATTATATTAATATTAATAAATTTAAATATTGTATATTTAACTACTACTATTATATCATGAAATAAATAATATTTTATATTTTTATTGTTCCATTAAACTATCTACAATTCTATTACATACAAAATTCATTCGACAAGAATTACAGTTTTCATGATTTTTTGAGCGTGCAATAAAATTTGGTAAAATATTATCAGGAATAAAATTGAGATTACAATACAAGTAAATTTAATTTACTCTAAATTAGTTTTTTTATATAAAAAAAGCACTGTCCACACGAGTGAATTAAAATTCACTCGCGATGTTCACTTATGAACAGTGCAAAGAAAAAAAAATAGCTGAGAGCTACTTTCAATTTAACTAAATTTTAAACGTAAGTTCAATGGGCCCAACAAAAAATAAATTGCGTTTTGGAGCATTATTAAGAGCCCGTTTGGCTACGAGGTAAAGGTTGTGTTTCTTCAAAAACGCACTGAACAAATGTTTGGTTAAGAAAAAAAAAGTTATTTACTGTGCATAGGTCTCCCAATTTATTGCGTGCGAGACACAGGGAAATGGAAAGCAGCAAATTGCTGCTTTCTGCGCGGCCAAACTGAGACTACTGTTCAGTGAACAGTGAAGCATGCCTCCACTATTCACTAAACAATTTTTTTTTTGAAACAGTGGAGGCATGCCTCCGCTGTTCGCTGAATAGGTTTTTTTTTAATATAAATCAATGTAGTTAATCGATTTCATTCGTACTGTTCACGTGAACGTAAACATTAATTTTTTTTGTTTTTTTAAATTAGTTTAAGGTGAATTAAATTTACTCGTACTGTAATCTTAATTTTATTCTTGATAATATTTTATCTAATTTTGTAGTTCTTGTCGGATGAATTTTGTACGTAATGTAATTGTAGATAGTTTTTTGTTAAAGTAATTTTTTTAAATGTGATCTATTTCATGATGTAATAGCAATAGTTAAATCCATAAAATTTAAATTAAAAACTATCAATATTAATATATATATATATATTTTTAAATTATTTTATAACCTCAATTTCAAGAGCATTCTTAACCAAACATATTAAAACTATTTTTTTTTAATTATTTTATAACCTCAATTTCAAGAGCATTCTTAACCAAACACATTAAAACTATTTTTTTTTAACTTTAATTCCAACCATAGTTTTAACCAAACACCTATTTTTTCAAACCAACCTCAATTAAAAGTACTTTTTATAAAATAATTTTTTTCAAACCACAACCACAACAGTTACCGCAATACCAAACACACTCTAAATATTTGTTTTGCTGTGGTTGCTTGTGCATTTCAAATGCAGAAGCAACCACGGAAGCAAACGTGATTATATACACTGCAGATCAGAATATTTTTTTTTAAACTCGTATATATTCTGTCATAGTTGCTGGTGTTGGACTGTAGTTACTGTTATCTGTATTAAGTTTGCTGTAAATTGCTGTTTAAATGTATAAAATGCTCGTAACTAAACGCTTCCCGTTTCCTTGGGATATACTATACTTGTAGTGGTTTGGATACTGATCTTATTGTGCGAAACCGAAAAATCAAAGAATAAATTACTGTGTAAAACTTCCAAACTTTGAATATCATGAAACAATGTACCACAAAACTTGATTCTCAAGTTGCGGGTGAAATTCTTATAGCACAAAAAATCGTAGACAAAAGTAATTAATGAATTGAACTGTAGCGCAAGAATATGAGAATTAGGGGGCTTGGGGTTAAAGGATTTTATTATTTACAAGGCGCGCCTTGTAAACAAACGTTTAATGCTCATTAGAGTCTATTTGTTTGTGTGGTTATTTTTACATTTGAAATAACTACAGCAAAACAAATATTTAGTAAAGTTAAAAATATAATTTATTTTTATAGGGCCATTGCAATTTACGTTTAAAACACAAGTTTTGCCCAAGCAGTTCTTTGTTACTTTTTTATTTATTATTTATTTTTTTAAGTGAACAATACGAGTGAATTTTAATTTTTTTAAAAAAAAATAGTCTAATGATTTATAAATTTACTCCCATCACATAAATAGTTTTTTTTTAAGTGAATATTTTAAAAAAAAACTAGTTTAGAGTAAATTAAATTCACTCGTACTGTCATGTGAACAATATTTTTTTTCTGAAAAACTAGTATAAAATAAATTAAATTCACTTGCATTGTAATCTCAATTTTATTTCTGATAATATTTTATCTAATTTCATTGCATGCTTAAAAAATCATGAAAACTATAGTTATTGTCAGATGAATTTTATACGTAATGGAATTATAGATGGTTTAATGAAATAATAAAAAATATTTTATATAAAATATTATTTATTTCATGATATAATAGTAATAATTAAATCTACATTATTTAAATTTAAAAACCATATATATATATATTTCAACTATTTATTTCATGATATAATAAAATATTATTTATAAAATATTATTTATTTCAACTAAAAATACTTTTTTCAATCCACAGCCACAAAAGCTACTACAATATCAAACACATAACAATGTATTATACTGGATAGACAATTCTGTTTGTGACAAAATGTTTGACCGTATATACCCTTTTAAGAGCGGCATCTCTCAGTGAACAATCAGCGCTTCTCTAAGCATGATTAGGAATAGAAGCAGACCTAAGACTGCGTTCAAAAGATAAACCGATAGAGGGCTTGATCCATGGCTTGATATAGTTGTTTCAAGGTGAATGAAACGACCCTTCCTATCGTTGCCACCTAACTCATTTGATCTCGATTTTGCACGTGGTTTTGCATTGATAACCGGAACTATTTTCCTGTTTGTTTCAGATTCTCTTCCTAAACTTTCCTTCTGAGGCAGATCAATATCAGCACTTTCCTTTCTACCTTCTCCAGCCTGCAAAGATAAATCATAAAGAGTTTAATTTCATTCGCTAGTTAGAGACAAGCTGCTTCCATGTTTTTTGTCCTCCAATGTATACTCCTCACCTTTGAAACTCCGCGCAGCAATTTAACTCTTTTATGAGAAACTTCCTTGCGTTCTACAAAGCTGGGCGCTACTGGAGGCGGAGGTTGGCGAGTCCTTGGAATTACTTCACCACCTGATTGCATTAATTTGATATGTTCATGTCGAGTTGCAGTAGTGGAATCCGTGGAAGAAGCCCCCATCAAGAGAATATCATCTCCGTGAGCCATTTGCAGCTGCCGAGATATTTTCAAATTACCGTGCCCACCATACAAGTTTGCAGACTGTCATAAAGATATGAACAGACAAGTTAAATTTTCTAAGTGTCCTCAAAGAATACACATGAAATACAAAATGATTCCTGGCCCAGAAATGCAGCAAATCTAGAATGGTTGACCTGTGCACGAACTCTCAGTAAAACATAGAATTTCATTTCACCTGAAGGTCTTTCAAGACTCCAAAGAGAATGTCCTTAGTGGCATTGAAATAATGAGCAAGTCACATATTACTCCAATGCTCCCATTAGCATTCTCTTAAATAATTATAGAGAGAATCAGGCGTTACTAAAAATGGTCATTGAAGATTATTTATTACCTCTCCATACGCATGATAAGTTGTTCTGTCACTGCTATCCTCAGCATAAGCTTTCCTTGATGACCTTGGTGAGCTGTGGTCATTTGTGAGAGAGAGTGCAGCATTTTCAGTGCCATATTCATCTGGATCAACAATTAATGAGTCCGCAAATGCAAACCCTGTCACATCCTCTTCATCTGAAAGGTAATTCTGTGCATCGATCAGTGACTGCAGTGGCCAAGGAAAATTGAAATCCACTTCATCTGAAAGGTAATTCTGTGCATTGATCAGTGACTGCAGTGGCCAAGGAAAATTGGAATCCTCCCTGTGGCTGTTAAAGAGAGATAGCCGTTGCTCTGCATCTACCTGGACTCAGAATCATACACAAGTAAACACATAGGCTTCTCATGCTCCACATGAAAAACTACATTCTTAAAACTGCAATTGGGAAAGCTCCATCTCACCTCTAGGATATTAGTCTCTGCACCTTCATCATTAGGTGAATTGGCAGCTGAGTCATCTGCCTTGTTCTTTAACTTGCAAAGAACAATAGCCCTCTACAGTAAAAAGAACTCGAAAAATAAGAAATCAAGCAGCAGTCTGTTCCCAAAGTTTCAGGATAGAACAACACGTGGATATAGCAGACAAGCTTGGATATAGCAGACATTCAGCAAATCACATTGAAAACAGTTTGTACAAATAGAACTCAAGCATCAAACAAGCTAGGATATAGCAGACATTCTTCTAATCACATGGAAGACAGTTTCCCATGGCTTAAAAGTAATGGAGAGTGTGCTGAGCAAGATTAACTAGTCTAAGTTTAAGGCAAGCAATATCCAATAATGGCAAAGAATTTAGTTTATGTTCGGTATGATTTTTACAAATAGGTTTAAGTTGTTTTTAAATTCTTTATCCAAAGAAAAGTTATATGTATATTTGGTTAGAAATAACATTTGACTTGAATCAAAAGCTTGTTAGGAAATTGAGTTAAAATTTTGATTTTTTATCTTTCAACTTACACTGCATCTATTCTTTAAGAAAATTGCTTTGATTCATTTTAACCAAATATATTTTCAACTTCAAATCATTTTAACTCATCTTTTTCACAAGTTATTAATGAAAAATAACTTTTGGATTATGACTAAAAATCCAAAGTCATAATTCAAAAAATCATGTCAAACAATCCCATTGAAGCACGACATTGAACTCCAGCACTCATATTCTTCCACACAAACACAACGGTCTAACCTTAATCCCTAGATGCAAACAAAAGAAAAGGTGGTAATCTCATGTATACTGTATGATTTAATACCAAAAAAAAAAGTATTATATAATACCTCATCAGGAGGGGAAGTTTTAGCCTGGAATTCATGGATGACCCACCTAGTTTTTTTAGAATCAGGACATTTGTGTAGGAAAACCAGATTCTTCTTAGTACCAATCACCTCATTTGTGCCTCTACGCTTGATATTACGAACCTTGCCGGTCACTTTCCAGTTTCCATTCTTGGTTGTTCTGTTAACTCGTTTACTATTTGGGAACTTGCAGTCATGCCGACAAAAGAAATACCACACTCGATCATTCGACTGAATTACTGCAAGGTCTACAAACACATGATCACATAAAAAAAAAACATTAGGATTTATCAAGAAAGTGTGGATTTAATTATCAAGAATAGCTTAGAATTTTCGTAACAATCATCACTGTTTATGGTACTAACCAGGTAAATCCCATGGATCCCGCTGATAAAGGTGATCAATCTCACCAATATAAGCATCAACAAGGGAATCAAGGCCGTTCAATTTGCACCCCAGATAATGATCTATGATTTCTTCTTCAGTTGGATGGAATCTGTATCCCACCCGCTCCATCACACTCAATCACCGGTAAATGTGCTAGTTTCTTTAAATAGAAGAGAACCTAGAAATCAAGCAAAGTTGAAAATATAACAAGAAGCCAAGTTATTAACGAGAAGAAGATTCATCCCTTTTCCTAAAACAGATTGACTAATGTAACGCACCAGAACAGATACCTTAATTCTTGACAAAAGAGAAGCAACTCGAAAGAACAGGGTCAGAGAGTTTCCACTCTAATAAGATAAAAAGAAAAATAGGGTGTTTCTTCTTCTTTGTTGTTGTTATTTTTAAGCAAACATTGACTTGAGAAATCTATCGGGATTGACTCAAAGATTCTATTATTTTTTCATCAAAAGTACCTCCTTACGTGAGAAGCTACTCATAAGTCATAACTACTGGGTGGAACCACCCACACACACTCTCTCTCTCTCTCTCTCTCTTCTAATTAAACTTGTTTTCATCCTTCATATTCACGAGTTTCAGACTTCCATGATTATTAGTTTAAAATCTATAAAATTAGCCGAATATGCATAAATTAACTAAATATTTATATTAATAAAAAACAAAAAATCATCCCTAGTAAAAATCCAGAAACATATTATTATATTACAGTATAAACTAGAAGAGATGGATGTATATTAATCAAGATTTTAATAGAAAAAAATTAAAAAGAAAATTAATTTTGTTCACAATTAAGCTTGTTTAAATCTAAAATAATATCCAATTGTATATATATATTTTTTTAGAAAGAATTAAATTAAAAGATAAAAGACTTAAACGAAAAGAATAAGTAAAATAAGTGAAAACTTTGAAATTTATTTGAAAATTCAATTTAGTGTATTTATTTTTTTTAGATATAAAGTGATTAGTCTCTTTAATTTTTAAATATTTAATTTTAATACCAATTTTTTTTTTAAAGAAGAAAGAAGGGTTAATGAATTCCAGTTTAGAGAAAAAAAGTTTTTGTTAGAGATAATTTCATCAATTAAAATAATTAATTTTTATGTAAAATAATTTTATATGACAAGGAAAGTTAAGATTGTGTTTTTTTATCTTGAAAAGTTTAGAAAACTATAGCTAAATTTAAAAAAAAATTGTTTTAGGTTGATTATGAGTTTATATATATATATATATATATATATATATATATATATAGTGATTTTAGAGTTCAGTATCACAAGGTTTAATGAGTGTTTTCTTGAAAAAAAATGGTTGAAAATAAGATTTTGGGTTAAAAAAACCACCCTGTTTTTTTTACCATCATGTAGGACCCTGAGGCATGTGTCGTCACAGGTTGAGATGGAAATGAGCACCTTTACTTGAAGTCTTGAACCAAAGACATTTTTAGAAAGTACACGGTCTTATAAAATCTCACAGGCTACAATTAAACAATCAGCAATCAAGTAAAAAGCACAACACACTCGAGATGCATTAAATTCCACTCCAGAAAAACAACAAAGGTACTTTCCTATGACATATGATCAGCCCATCCAATGCATGCAGCGGATGAACTGATCAGTTGGTCCTCGGTTTAATACAAATATGCTATTAAGACTTTAAAATAGGAACTTCAGGACATGAAGTTGGTACAGTGCTATATATAAATAAAGTTCGACAGACATGGATGATAGGAAACCCATTGCGGGAAAAGGGTTTTTTCAGTAAATATCGCCGTATGGAAACTTTAGGGCAGAGTCCAGGCTATAACATCCCTCATCATAGCCACGGAATGAGTCCAGTTGTGCTTGGAGTTGATAAGTATCTTCCTGTAAAAGAAACACAAGTTGTTGATATCTTCTTATTACATATGAAATAACTTGCAAAAAAAAAAACACTGCTTGTTATTGGTGCTATTTATCACCTCTGGCTCGTTGTTCCGGGCACCATATTCACCTTCTTCAAAGGTTTGGGGATGATTATACTCGGTTGGGTTTTGATTTTCAGAATGATCAGAAGTCACATTGAAGCTTGCTTCACCTTCTTCATATGTTGGCATGATCGCATCTGGATCTTTCTTCAGTTTGCAGAGAACGAATTCCCTCTACGCAAAAAGGAAACAAGATCACGTGTATATAGAGGGGGAAAGAGGACTTCAACTCTTACAAGTGATCGTTTTAGTCAGCTGATATTCAAAACCAAAATTCTCAACACAAGTGACAAGGAGCACTGTTGGTGATCGACAGGTCTGATCCCAAGCCTTTCGTTAATTTTATTTCTATTATACCCTCGAATTCAAGTCTCTTTCTTGGAATGAAGAGACAAAAGAAAAGACTACAAAACAACTTAAGACGTGCAGCAATGGTACCTGGTTAGGGAAGCTGAAGGTTGGATGGTACTCGTGCATGATCCAATTAGTCTTGATCCCGTTAGGAACACGCCCCTCGTAGAAAACCAGAGTCTTCTTGGTAGCAATATGCTCCTTGGTGGTTTTAGCCTTGACTATACGATCCTTGCCTGTGACTTTCCAGTATCCAGCTTGAGTTGTCCTATTAGCCCGGTTGCTATTTGCGTACTTGTAACTGCGAGGACAGAAGAAATAACACTCTGGGTCGTTTGGCTCTTGAA
>Ga0325410_1003380_pt1 | contig 17999 bp, 7 predicted proteins | sample PopdelMetagenome_16_FD_206182 | JGI IMG/M metagenome (GOLD analysis project Ga0325410, IMG submission 206182) | Populus deltoides microbial communities from Bellville, Georgia, United States - Xylem-PdIQD-R3 | ecosystem: Host-associated > Plants > Phyllosphere > Stem > Wood/Secondary xylem... | reverse complement strand
CTCTCTCTCTCTCTCTCTCTCTCTCTCTCTCCATCTCCATTGATATACCCTCAGGTTTATGTGTTGGAAAATCTTGGCATCTAGTTTGGTTTGATTACTTTATTATCTTTCATGTGTAGTTACCATCGGTGGGTGCTTTTGAACTTGTTTGAACCCTTTCAATACTGTTTTCATAGAGTGTTAGGTTACATTATCTTGTACCACAAATAGTGTTGAGGTAAGCATTTTAATGCTCAAGAAATATATTTTGAACTCCAAAGTCCAAACTGGCTAGGTTAACTTTTATAGTGATATGTAGTACGTCCAAGTCATTTTTGTTCTTATTATAATAAAAAAGTCATTTTTGTTTTCCAATTTTTTTTTTAACTTAAGCTAAGTATTCAACACAAGTGGGGCTAAGGTCTTATGCTATTTAGTATTAATCTTAGGGTATGTTTGTTTTTCAAAATCTACTTTTTAACGAATCACTTTCCAAACGTTTCTGTATTTATTTGTTATTAGAAAAATTGATCAAGAAAAAACATTTTCCAGTCAAAGAAAAATTTGACTTGGTTTTCAGGAAAATGTTTTATTGAAAAATTTGGGCGGAAAACACTTTCTAAAAGTTGTGAAAAATTTAAAAATATCATATTATTTGCTGATTATATCAAATTTGGTCCTCAAACATTTGATTGCTATATATATTTTGTTTTAAATATTTATTTTTCAATTTCATCTCTTAAAATTTAATTTTTATATTAACTTTGGTCCTCATTTTTATAATTGTCATTTGCTTTTCCCTTATTATTTTCTTATTGAAATTTTTTATCTATCGAATTTGGTCCTTATTCTTTTGATTGTTACTTATTTTATTTGAAATAATTTAAGAAATGTTAATTATTATTATTTTAATTTCTTCATCTTTTATTTTTTTTATTTTTTAGATTTGATCTCTATTATTTTGATTATTATTTATTTTATTTGAGATAATTTAAGAAATTAAATTTTTTTCAATTTCATTCTCATTCAACTTTTTAATTTGTAAGATTTGTTCTTCATTATTTTAATAAACTTGAGAAAAATAAAACATTAATAAGTTATTTTCCAGCTCATTTTCCATGACATAACCAAACACCAGAAAGTGTTTTCCAACTTATTTTTCATTACACTACCAAACACCAGAAAATAATTCACTTTCCTGGAATTCACTTTCCAAAAAAAACTATTTTCCAGTAAATAAACGGGGCCTTAATTAGTCATCACTTCCTGGTTGAAGCTATGAATATATCTCATGTAATTTAGGCCGCGTTTGAGTATGCCATCAAAATACTCTTTATTTAAAATTAAAATTTAAAAGTACTTTTTATTTTATTTTTATTTTTTTATTTTTAATATTAACACATTAAAATTATAAAAAATATATTAATTTAATATTTTTTAAAATAAAATATAATTTCAAAGAACACATAATTAAAAAGCATAATCTATTACACTCGCTAGAAAGTGTACAAAATGCAGTTATTATAATGAGTGTTTCCTAACTTATGAAATTGAAGCCATAAAAATGGTATAAGACGGACCAAAATATTAATGTTAGAGATGTCTAGCTGTGGTACTGGCTCTGTGATCTAGTGTAAGCACCTTACTCCTAGCTAAGTCTCTCCAAGGCAGCCCTGACTACTAGCTAAGTCTCTCCAAGGCAGCCCTGACTACTAGCTAAGACTCTCCAAGGCAGCCCTGACTAGCCCCTGACTAGTTCATGTTTAAGAGTGAAGTACTTCAGTGGCTTGTCTTTGTTGAAGGATAACAATCCAACAACAACTAAGCTTATTCTACGGCTCATGTCTACCGGGATTTTTTTGGGGTTAAATTTAGTAGTTGTTTTTGAAAATTATTTTTTTATTTAAAAATATATTAAAATTATTTTTTTTATTTTTTAAAATTATTTTTAATATTAACACATTAAAATGATTTGAAAACACATAAAAAATATTAATTTAAAGTAAAAAAAATCAATTTTTTTTATAGTATTTATGATTTTCGAGTATGTTTGAGAATATAGTAACAATTATCTTTTAATATGTTTTTTTTATTTGAAAATATATTAAAATAATATTATTTATTTATTTTTTAAAAAAATTATTTTATACACTAACACATTAAAAAAATCTAAAAAAAATAAACAATAAAATTTTGAATTTTCATGAAATACCATTTTGAAACATGATTCCAAACAACACCTAATCTACAACTCTACAAAAACTACATAGTCTTAGCTAAGCCCTGCCCTATCAACTCAACTTCTGAAATAAAACAAGTCTGGCATTTTTTTTTTCCAATAGTGTGACAGGAATGTGTAAAGCGTAGGCATATTTAATTTTGTTTTTTATAATATGGTTGGTGAAAGAATAAATCAATTTATGCTTCCATTTTATTGGAGGTGTTTGATATACGTATCTTGCGGTGTACATTTTTTTCCACTTTAAATTTCAAAGTTTTGTATAGGAATTAAAACTAGCAATTATTAATCTAAAGATTTTTAGGGATCATCATTAAACATCTATATACGAAACATTGAAGAAAACTAATATATTTGTATTTTGTATACATATAAGACTATAGAATATAAAATATATTCTAATCTGGCTAATTTGATCAAATACACCAAAACACACTCTCAAGACTAAGAATTTCTCCTCTTCATCAAAGGATTTGAATCCGAGTTCTTATTCATCAAATAAAATTTATCTTATTTAAACCAAATAAGTAAATAATATTTTTCACCAACCCTTTAAAAGAGGTTCTCAGTATAGCTTGGCCTCTGAAGAAACTAGTGTGTATTTTTAAATTCGGCTTCGTAATTAACTTAAATTCTCATCTCGTGTCCCTTATAATAATAATAATAATTATTATTATTTTGATAACTCGGGGTATTTGGACCAGTTTACGCACACCATGACTAATTCTCGGGTTTACTGAACACCCTACAAGTCTAGTGTACAGGTAAGGCACCGCGAGGATAACAGATATGTACAGAAAAAATCAAACCCGGATACAGAAAAAGAAAACAAGTCCCTTTTCCCGCTATGCCACCACCTTAACTGCGTCCATTATAATTATTGATCACATTGATAGTAGGCCATCAAATTAATTAATTAAGGAATTAACGTACGTAGAGTGCTCTTTAAACATAATTAAGTTAGGATATTATTTATTAAAAAAGATTTGGCCTTCAAAGGGCCGGTATCGTTAATTAGGGGATTAAGATATAGTTCAGGTAGCTGTATATACTCGTTCTCTTCAATTATTGCTTGCCTTAATTAAGATAAGGTTCTGATTATATCATTTAACTCTAGATTAATCATTTACTAGCACTTTAGATTATGGATCCAATTTTTCTATGTTCATTGCGGGATTCACAAGAATGTGATTAAACAGTATACGTGCACATGGATGGATTACTGACTAATCATTTGTCTGTCATTGCTGTTTAACCTAAGATTTGGCCTCTTTCATGTGCAGTATTATTGAACTTGCGTGTGTTGGCTGACAATGCCACAAAACCATTTTTAAAGTGAGAAAATTACTTCTCTTCAAAGCAAAGAATTAGTTATTGTTGTGTTTAACTGTTTGGTAGGGTGTTGAAGTGATTGACTATATGTTTTGCTCTAATTATAATTTTAAAAGTGCTTAGGTAATCAAAATATATAATAGTTTTGCATGATCCTACTGAAAACTCTTTCTTAAAATATTGATTACAAAAAAGCTATAATTTATAACCTTTTTTAAATCTAATTTTTCAAACCACAACTACAATACCAAACACACAATTAAACTAGGCCGCATGGAAATCACAAGAGAGATAACTCTCTAACAATATTTTGGACCATCTCATTCGGTTTTCATGGCTTTAATTTCATAAGTAGGTTAGACACAAGCAAAAAAATAGGTAATTTCAAAAAGAATTGACTGGAACAATAATTTGGATCATCTCATTTAGTTTTCATGGCTACCACGCTCGAGCCCACTCTTCTTAGACCCTATGTTGTACTTTGGGCTCAAGATACCAAGCCCTAGCCTAATGAGTGTACTTATTGAGTCTATTTTGAAAAATGTTTTAGGTCCATTTTATGAGGAATTTTTGGGTCTATTTTATTTGGATCTATCAGCACCCTCAAGTCTTTGTGGTATTAATTCATAAAAACTTGTAAAAATACTTGGTTATCATGATGAGTTCGTTGAATTTTCTTCATATGAGAAGAGGGATTGAAAACCCGGGTAATAAACTAGAGAGCCTGTGTGTAAGGGTGTGCACTGTATCTAAAAAAAATTTAAGTATATAGAGGGGAACCATGGAGGAATCCATACTTAGAAAATTTTTTAAGAAGGTGAGGTGAGATATAAAAGAGACTCCATACTTATAAAAAATTTTAAGTGGCTGGTGGAAACTCATGGAAGATGAGCCTATACTTAAAAAGATTTTTAAAGGGCTAAGGGGAACTCATGGAGAGGGGGAGGGGGTGGAAACCATACTTAGAAAAATTTATAAAGTATGGAGGGGACAAATCCATGGAGGGTGGTTTTATTGCACTAGAAAAACCAAGTTCATTCCTTGAAGAGAGGTTGCACTTGAGTGTGAGAGGTATGTGACCTCCCTTGATGGTATGAAGCATGAAAAATCCCTAGTGAGTGTTGGTCTCAGTCCCATTAGAAATGAGAAATGGGTCTAGGCATGTTGTCTAGACTCAAGCATGTTGGGCTTGAGGTGCGCTCCCGAGCCTGATCATGTGAGGCTCAGGCATGGAAACTCGAGCTTACAAGGGTGTTCGAGTGCTAGGGTGCACGCCTATGCTGGGCATGCGCCCTGTATAAGCTCGAGCTTCTTGCCCGTGCCCATGTTCTCTAAGAGTTGGGCTCAGGCTACAACATCCGATCTTACGTTTTTTGGCCCCTCTAGTGTACTTTTAGCTTGGGATATCAAATTCAAGCTTAATTGGTATTCTTGTTGGGTCTATTTTGAAAAAAAAATTGAAATCTATTTTGAAGGGATTTTTTTATTCATTTTATTTATATCCATCAACTAGGTTATGAATTGATCGTACTAACAAGTAGGAAAATTAACCTGGTACAGAAGAACACAATACATATATTTCATGTGTTATCACTAAAGCTAGCCACAACAACCACATATATCCATGGGATGGGAAATTTGCCTCTTTCCCTTGTAATCCAGAACCAGAATTTTTTACTTTTACCCCCACAAAAACTTGATCTCATTCTTCTGAAAAAACCAAAACCTTTTACGCTAACAAACGTTTCTAGGTATAAAGTTCTACTTGCCAATTACACGTATAAAGTTAAGGAGTACTCGGGCCTTCCACATTTAAGGCATTCCAAAATCAACACAATCAATTTGGCATGCACCTCAACCCCAGTAACCTACATTCAAAGGCACTTTGCGAGCTGGAAACTCTTAAGCAAATTCATAGATTTTGTGATACTATTAATGGACTAGCGAGAATACCATAAAAAAGGTAGCACCAACAGGTATATGGATTTATTTTCCTGAGAGATTGCATGCATCTAGGATTATGGAATAATATATAGCTATTTCTTGATTATAGATTTGCACCAACAGAAATGGCCAACTCAAACGAAAAGATTAATTTCACAGTTCAAGGATATCTCAGTGATTATTCAAGCATAATCATGTAGAGCTAAATCTCACCACATCACTAGAATATGCAAAAAAGAATATTTATGGCTACAAAGAGGACACATATTGTATGAACTTGATCAGAAACCCATCAACTATTTCAATAATGAAGAGAGTGATATGAGATTTTATCTGTTGTCAAGCTCTCCATTCACTGTTCCAATACTGCAACCAAATTAACTTGTAGGCACTAGTCATCTTAAAAGTTAAAAGAGGCCAGGAGCATAGCCTAATATATATATATATATATATATATATATATATTAGATGATAGCAATAGTTGGAGAAATGGCTAGTAGGTAGAGAAGGAAAATAAAGTAACCACATTCGACATGATGTATTTAGCATAATACTCAGATGACCTGTTGTGTATTGTGGCATGCAGAGTACTGTAATTCATGTCTTCTAGCTTGTTCTCAAACTAGCATTCTAGTTTTAACAAGCAAACTACAGTACTTGTCCTTTTCGTCATTGATAAGGGCTTAATTAGTGAAGGTCAACACAGAGATTCAATGGGATTCCAATTATGATGTCATTGGGAAAGAAATTAATTTGGTCTGCTAAATCATGAAATTGTGATAAGAATGAGAAGAATACATGAGACCAAAATAGTTTTAAATTAATTAGCATGTTTTTGAAGTGCAAGAAATGTTAGATTGAAGTGAAAATGACATGAATATAAGTTAATTACAGTGCTAATACTTTATAATTTATCATGTTAGCATCAAAGAAAGGGACAAGTTTGTAAAGGAATCCTTCTATTATAATTATATTTCATTGAAAACATGGCCATAAGAGCGTGTAATGAAATAGTGAAGTGAACAAAAAGTTGATTTTTTTTTTAAATTAGCACAGTAAAAAAAATTAAAACAAATAATACATTAAATAAAATATTTTAAAAAATAATATATATATATATATATATATATATATATATATATATATATATATATATATATATGATTTGGTATGATTTGGTAACCAAACTATATTATTTTTCTAAATATTTTCTGTGCTATTTAATAAGTTCCAACTAAATATTTAATAATTAAAGATAAGTAACAACTTGCAACGAGTCAGTAGGTATTAGTATCACTATCTTAGACTTTGTGGTTATCTTCTAATCAACTAAACATGATTACTGCTAATCACAAAAAAAAAAATAAGTGTTTAAGTTATTTGTATAATGATGATTCATAAGGGAATTAATGAGGATTAATTGGTTATAAAGAACACCCCCTCCAAAAAAAAAAAAAAAAAAAAAAAAAGGTTTTAAAAAGAAGAGACCTAGACATGGAAACAAGAATCAGAGATAAAATAAATAAAGAGGGCAAGAAATAAGAGAAAAACACTACCTTTAAAGCTCTGCTACTTTGTCTGCTAAACCTGTGGCAAACCAGTAACAAGAACAACAACCTAGATACCAAGCTAAAAACAAGAGAGAAAGAGAGAAGAAAACAACCTATAGATTATATCAGGTTGGCTAATAATCTTACAGTACTAAGTTTATGCACAGGAGTCAGGAAAGGTTGTTATACTATGCGATAGTCTATGTACTTAGATAAGGAAGATCAGAGAGAGAATAGTTAGTACCCAATGAGAAAAGATGTTGGAAACTAATAAAATCAGGGAGAAACCACGGCATTGATACATAATGAGGAAAACGAAACCAGGCTCTACAAAAAGAAAAGAAAAGAAAACATGGAATCTTGGGAAACAAGGTTGGATCTATGTCTGATATGTCTATATCTATTGACATGCACTACATATATTTATACAAAGTGAAAACGAAAGACAGTACTTGAAACATTGGTGGCGGCTAGAGCTAGCTATCTCTCTCAAAGTTTCTGATGTTTTCTGGATGATGGCTAATAAATCCTTTGAAAACCCCCCAAACTTTCAACAAACCACTTGTGTACTATTGTAGGCAGCAATATTAATTCATTGATAAGATCCTTTTCATTCCTCTTTTATTCATCATCATCATCATCATCAAGTAATGACCGGTGAAGGAGGAGCATAATTTGTGGTTTCTGGGGTCTTGGAGGTAGAACATCAAAGAAATGAAGATATCTAATGTAAAAGAAGTGATCGATCAGCTAGTTTTCTTGATATGCACCTTCTTGTTGTGTTTGTTGATGGAAAAGTTTAGAATTTTGGACCTCATAAGGAGTCAATAATCAGATATCTAAATCCAAGGACATGGAGGATGATGATGGTGATAATGACTTCCCTTTGTGGAGAAATTGAGTGGTGGAGGGTGGCATTGCTGCTAGTGGAGTGCCTCTATAGTGCCTCAATTGGTGGAGAGGATGTTGCAAAGACTGTGAAGAGAGTTGAGGATTAGGCTGCAATGCAATAGTAGCATTATGAGGTAATGTTGTTGCTGCTGCTGTTGTTGAGGACAATTTGTGACCATAGTCATCGGATTGATCAGTAATGGGGCAGTCCATGTTTACACCAAACAACCTTAGTCTCTTTGCTGCTGCTTTCCCTTGGACCACCGGCACCGACTCATACACCACTGGCTCTACAACCCCACCTCCTCCTAGCCATTGCACCATCCCCATGCCAACCTGTTGCGGGGCTGGTTCTAATGCTGCTGCTGCTCCTGCTGATGATGTCATGTAAAAAACTGAACCAGAAGATGAACAAGGGTTTACCACATTGCTGTAATTACCATAACCATAACCATAACCATAAGAACTACCACCAACTTTGTAACAAGTATTTCTATTAGGATTAGACAAGTGAAGGTGGTCCCTTGGCAAGACTGGTACTGTTGGTGGGCGCATGAGTAAAGGGCTCCAAGGGATTGCTGAGAAATGGTGGTTGTGAAAGTGGTGTAGATGGCGAGAGGGGTCGTCCGGTGCGTCTGGCCGGCGCCTCCAATTAATGTATAAACGATCTTTACCCAATTCACCTACCCCTCTTTGAAAAGACACAATATCACCAGCATCAAGCTTCTTCTCCTTGACAAAACGGCTCCAACCTTTAGTCATAACATAGCTCTGGCTACTGCCCCAGTATGAATACCTGAATCTCCAAGCTTTACCATTCATATCCTCAAAATTCAGTAAAAGCCCCTTCTCATTCGATGATGAATCTAAAGGAAGGTACTTCTCTGCGTGCTGTTTTGGTATCACAAGGCGATTTAGCTTACCTACATCACTTGGAGTTACAACCTTATCAAACATGTGCTCCTTTTCTATCACCTGCACACTACTAGATTCTCCTCGGCCGCCTTCTTCTTCATCATTGACATCCACAGGGTCAAGTTTAGCGGCGTTGACAGCTACACTCTCATTAAATCTTGATGTATCTTGATCGACCTGGTCATACTTGTTACCTAACCAAGAGCCCATTTGGTGGTTTTCATAGATTTGGCCTAAAACAAGTTGATTTCTTTGCTGAGAAGAAGATGATGAAGGAGATGAATTCCAAGATGAGTATGAAGAAAAAGGGAGTCCTTTTCCTCTACTCATTTGATCTCCCTCACTAAAACCTGTCCCAAATTCCATTTCTTTGCTAATAATTATAAAAGATCTTGTCTTTTCCTTTGGCAAGATCTAATACTAGCAAGCTAGGAGAGGGAAAGATTAAAGTAGGTTAGCAAACTAGAAATAGTACCTCCTTCTATCCAAAAAAGAAAAGAAGTGGGGGTTGTGTTTAAAGGCAAATCGGTGGATCAAAACAGACAAGTACTAAAAAGTAACTCTTTTTTAGGGTTAAAGATTATTCTTCTTCCATAATCTCAATGACAGTCACTGCCATATTCTTTGACAAGCTAGAAGACTTGAAGAAAACCAGCACTAGACAACAAGCTCCTTCACAGACGTTACAAAGGGTGCAAGTTCCTATCGTTGGAATGTTAAAAAAAATCAGATAGATAGATGGAAAATAAGAGTGAAACAAGGGTAGGCACATGCGTGTGATTTTTCTTACAAGGGTGCTTGCCTGGAAGCTTCTCAAGTTAGGCAATTTTCCCTTTCTTCCTCATTCTAAATCCTTGCTTCTATCTTCCTTGAGAGAGAAAGAAAAACAAATAAAAATGGAGGGGTGTGTTTATATGTAGGGACCTCATGTATTATCTGGTTGGATTCATGTGAGCTTGTCATTGTCATCATCCTTGGTGGTATACATTACTTTCTTAATTTTTTCCATAAGATCCTAAAAAGGCCAGCTGTTTTGAAGAGCATGAGCTTCTAATTGCAATTGTTTTTACCCCAACTAGGAATATAAATTTTTGTTTGCTACTTACTTTATTGTTTCTTTACATGAATCTTCCTATTAATCTAATCCTATTGTATTAACACTAATCCTATGACCGATGCTAGGATTAAAGACTGTATTTCTTCCTTAATCATCCTTATTCAAACTTATGTTATACTAACTGGAGTAAAATTCTCATGGATATTCTAATCTAGATGTGGATGATATGTTTTTTTATACGGTAAAGATAAAGAAGTAGATTTAATTTTGATGTGCAAAAATTCATTCCAAAAACGATAGTGCTAGGTAGTATTAAGACAAAACTCCAACTGGGGTAGTCTTTATATGTAATTATGAGTGTTACTGGACAAAATGTTACTAGGTGAGATTTGGTTTAAAGATCATATCTAACTTTTTGTTCTTATAAGGAAAGGAAGGGTAGAGGAAGGGAGAGAGGGAGAATAGAAGGAGAAGGTATCTATGATATCCATGGGAGTAACTGGGGTTGTTAGGGTCTTTGACTCTGCTTTTCCTTTCATTTAATTCGTACGGACCACCCTCCTGCTTTTTGGCAGCAGGAGAGGAAAGGATATCAAGTTGGGGACAACAGTTTCTATTGCAGGGCCGCATGCAGTCACACAAGGCCCACATAGGCCCGCCACATACACACCGCCAGATTGATGCCATGCTTAATGTCCAAGAAGCATGGTTGTTAAACAGGGGACGTGAAAAACTTATTATCTAAAATTTAATTTAGATTGAGTTAAATTAAAAAAAATTTGTGAAATACAATTTACCTGGTTAGATTAACTTGTAACTTGATCAAATCTGACTAAATTAATGAAATAATATTGTTTTAATAAAAATAATTAATCCAAATTAACTTGATAATCCAAACCCTTTTTCATATCACTTTCCGAGGCATTGTTGATCAGAAAATTCATAACCCCACCATACATCTACATGAACCAGGTGAAAAGAGAACACCTCCCTTTCATCTTTCATCAATTCAATACTTATGTGATTGTCTTATAAAAATATGAATTGATTGATGTGTCATGACTTTATCTTCGACATTAAATTGATTACCTATATGATGTATGAAAATTTTTAAGGAGATTATTTTCTTAGTTATTATTATTTTTTATTTAGTTTAGGAACATATGTTTTCCTTATGGTGTTTTAGAAAATCAAAAATTGAGATTAGCCATTTTATTTTTCCTATCTTGTTTAGAACTTTTATAGCTTTTCCTTTATTTTCAGGTTTTCTAGTTAGTTTAGGTAAGTTCTTTTGGGTTTATTTAAGCAGTCATAAACCTCGTAAAGAGAGAGATCACTTGAAGAGAAGTATTCAATAATAAAATCATGAATTAAGATTCTCTATAGCAATCTTATTTAGCTTTAATTTACCTTCTAACTTGCTATCTTTTTGTTTATGTTTTCATCTGCATCAATTTGTATTAAAACTCAATGATCTCGATGAAGCTCATTGCAAAGGATGTGCCTTGCATCTCTTGAAGAGAATTTTAGAATTAATGAGATCAAAATTGACGTTCTTATACTTCAAATTAAAATTATGAAGTAAATTTTTAAATCTTCTGTTATAACCCAAATTAACCCCCCCGTTGTTTTATATATTTCAAATAAAAATGGAAAATCCAAAAAACAAATCATGTGAATTTAAAACAAAATTTTTCATTAAAATAGAAATCTTCAATTAATTTTTCTTTAAAGGAAAAAATCTTCAATTAATTTTTCAAAAAATCTTTGAAATATTCAATTAAATTCTTTGAAATAAAAAATCTTCAATTAATGCTTTCCTAATTTATTTTGTTATTATAAATAAAGGGCAAGAGAAAAAAAAGGGAGGAGGAGGTTTTTGTGAGAAGAACAAAAAAAGAAAGAGAATCACAAAAAGAGAGAGAGGGAGAAGGTTGGCCATAAAGAAAGAAAGAAAAAAAGATTCCCTTTTTAGGTTTTCCTCACTAGGACAACTACACTTATGGTTTCTCCAACATTTTTCTCATCAAGCCCACTATTTTTGCAGACCACACACTCATTCATTTTCAAACCCCCAAACCATAACAAGTATAACCACTAAAACATCATCTAAAAAACCATCTTCTATCCCAAAAACATTCATTTGCAGCCAATACGGAATAACCTAAAAAACACCAGTTGCAAACCCTTACAAAACATATTGGAAAACTTTATGCAAACCGTAACATTTTTTTGTTTTTAATTCATAATAGGAGTCACACATCTTGGTTTTAGGTGTTCTTTAGGTAGATGAAAAGTTCAAACATAGGCCTAAAATTTTTATGAATAGTTAGAAACTCAATTCTACCATTTGGAAGCCTAAAAAAATAGCCAAAACAAAGAAATCAGAATTTATCGAGAAGTTCATTGTAGCCCATACATGTTTTTGGTTTTTAGCTTTTATTTGGAGTTATGAAAGTCATAAAAATACAAAATTAGATGTGTTAGAAAGTTTAGAAGGAAGTCTGCAACGTTTCTGAAGGGTTCAGCTCCAAACTGTGTTGTTTCAACAATTTAGGCTAGTTTTCTAATTAGTTTAGGTTAGTTTTTGGATTTATTTAAAGAGTTGTAAACCTCTTAAAGATAAATATTTAGCAATAAAATTATGAACTGGAGTTTTGTTTGACAACCCTATTCAACTTCAATTATATCTTTCTAGTTTGCTATCTTTCCTTTTTTTTGTGTTTATGTCTATATCACCATGTTTCTAAGAATTTTCAAAGTACCACCAAATAAACATATAATCAATGATTTATACCATTTAATCTCGTGGAAATCCATTATGGAACCCATTTATATCAAGCAAAATGCAAATAAAGAGAGGTGTCGTTATTGTTATCCATTTTAGGACCCCACACACAACATAATCAGAAAAAGAAATATAAAAATTGAAAAAAAACATTGAAAAAAATATATTCGTGGAGAGAACATAAAGAATGCCTAGAAAATTGCCAAAGATTGGTTATGGAGAATCAAAATATCCAAAGTTAAAAAAAAAATGAATCAATTTTAACTAATAAAGGCCCTAGTGACAAGAAAAATCCAAAACTAGATGTTTAAGAGCTTAATTTGAATTTTTCAGGGTTTAATTACAAGGAAGATTGGTTTTTGAGTTTAATTTGAGCTTTAATTGAAAAACATTGAAGTCTAGGGGTTGAATTACAATTTTGAAAACCTAATTTTTGTTAAATCAGAGGTTTAATTGCATAAATATTCAAGTTTGATAGGTAATTAAGGACTTGATTATTGAAATTCAAAACCAATGATCAAATTGTAAAATTGAGTTTGGCAAGAATAAAATTATATAAAATTGGAAGTTGGTGTATTCAAGAAGACTTGAGAATTTAGGGACTAAATTGAATTTTGGCCAAATTCCTATTTAAAAACCCTAATCTTAGGGTTTAACATAGACTTGATCCTTGACTGAATCTATAAAAAAATCTTAACAAAACCCAATAAACACCCATTGAAAAATTAGAGCTGAGGAGGAGAAAAATGGAGGAGAAATCTTGATAAAGAAAGTCCAAGTTATAAAGGTTCACGACCCTAGCATAAGGATTTTTTAAGTTTTGAAAAGGCAGCAAGTTTGTGGAAGCAAAACTTTACAAAGAAAAAAAAAGAGGACCATAGTTGTTCTAGGGGTTTGAAGGTATATTTCCTATATAAAAGTGGACTCCATTTGACCTGCATGAGGTGTCTATGATGGTCACTTGATCTGTATTTATATTTATAAACATGGTGATGAGATTTGGAATGCTTGAAAAGTAGGGTTGTGATTATCTTTTTGTTGTTGTGGTTTTTTTATTCTATGGTTTGATGTTGTTTTCTGAAGCATTTTTGGGATGTGTTTGATGTTTTCTATGTAATAAAAGCTTTTAATTGGATTGATTTGATAGAACAATGTTTTTTTTCTTTCATGTTTTTTTTTTTAAGTTTAATCTATTTTGAATTATTTATTTTGTTTTAGGCTTGTTTTCGAGTTAAACAAAAGATTTTCGATTCAATTCATGGTTGAATCAATGATTTCGGGTCAACCAGTTTTCAACCTTTTTCATAAAGGAATTTTTTGCTTAAAGGCATGTTTGGCAAACACGCCTTTAGGCTTATTTTGAGTTTTATTTGAAATAAAAAATGAATTTTTGACAAACAAATACTTATATATATATATATATATATATATATATATATATATATATATATGGCCAAGAATCTTAAAAATTATTTGAGCCTTTTTTCTAAAAATCTAAAATACTTCGGTGTTTTAAAGAAATGTTGCCTAATTTTACAACAAGTTTGTAAAATTTCAAAGGATTTTGACAAGAAAATATATCATTCACTTTTAATATAAGAATCAAAAACATATGAAAAAAGTTAATATAAAAAAAATATTATTAGTGATAATAATTTATTGGTACTCATTTTAATATAAGGATAAAAAACTTGTATGGGGAATTATTATTTGAAATATTATTAAGAGTAATATAACTCATTCACTTCTAATATAAGGATAAAATTGTAAGGAATTTTATCTAAAATATTATTTAAAATGACATAGTAGCAAAATAATTACAAGTTTATCCTGAAAAAGCTTCATTAATAATTGTGGATATTTCAACCTATCTAGGAAATAAGGGTTTGTTCATCGTAACAAACCTGCCAATCACTTTGAACATAGGACAATCACATGAGTGGATTAGTGAAAGATGAAAATGGGGTGTTCTTTGTTCTCCCAGTTCAAAATATTAAAGGGCAAAACAATTAATTAGCATGTTTTTCTTGTTATGATTGTACAATAATTTCTTTGATTTTTCCTAGCTTGATTTCTAATTAATAGGCATTGACACACACACACACATATATAGCTGAAATCCATTTCCTTTTAAGGCATATGACTAAAGGAACTATGAGAAAGAAGACCCAACATAAGGTTTGACAGAAGTTAAAACACGTGAAAAGCGGGTCTGGTAAGATGTCAAACCTAACTCTCTAGGGCTTAACTATGTGCAAGTAAGTAATCTACAACCCATATCTTTAAGAGGATTAATCTCTTCCTCGCAAGCCCACTTTGCATCTGAATAGGCTTAAATGTCTTTTTTAAATTTGAATATAGGTATTGATGGATCGACGTGTTTCATACTGAAAACTCCTTTTCTCATAAAGCCTATAACTAGAATGGGCCAAAAGAAAAAAGATCCATTATAGAAGCTCAGCAAAGCCTGACCCATAGCAAAAGGTTATGCATTTTGGGACTACATTTTATACCCTTAAATTAAATCTTTAAGTACATAATCTACAACCCATATCTTTAGGAGGATTAATCTCTTCCTTGCAAGCTCACATTACATCCGAATAGGTTTAAATGTCTTTTTTAAATTTGAATATAGGTATTGATGGATCGGCGTGTTTCATAGTGAAAACCTTTTTTCTCATAAAGCCTATAACTAGAATGGACTAAAAGAAAAAAGATCCATTATAGAAGCTCAGCAAAGGCTGACCCATAGTAAAAGGGTATGGCAAGATGTCATGCCCAATTCCTCTAGGCTCGGCTATACACTAAGCTCAAGCACCAGTAGGTCTGACATCAACTGCTATAGACGTAGTTGTGCGCTAAGCCCAAACGCCTTTGAGTCCAACAAGATACTAGAACCAATCCCTCTTGGGCTTGACAACGCATCGAGCCCAAGCACCTGCGAATTTGGCAAGATGCCAAATCTAACCTCTATTGAGCTTGGCTATATGCCAAACCCAAACACATGTGGATCTGACAAGATGTCACACTCAACCCATTTGGATTCCTTCAGATACAAGAATCCAAGGTGGGAATCTAATTCTAGGGTCCTCATCTCTATTAATTACTTTTGTACTAGAATATGAAGGTTTTAATAGAACAAATTAGAGTATAATCAATGATTGATGATTTTAAAGTTGTTTTACTCTTATAATAGCTTGTATATAATAAATCTTTGGATTTTATTTTTAATTTTGCAATTAGATGAGCTATCTGTGTGTGTGTGGGTGTGGGTGTGTGTGTGTATGGGTGTTTTAAAGAAAAACTAGTTGTTTATGGCCTTTATAATCTCATTGAAGACTTCAATGGTCGAGCGGTTCATATTGGTTAAGCCAATTGATTGATTAGTTCTTGCAGAAATCTCAAATGTTCATCATTGATGAATAAGTGATCAAATGGTTCATTTGGTCACACTAAACAGTAGTTTGGCTCATATAGAATTACAGTTTATTTTATCATATGATTTATCAATCCTTTAAATGTATGTTTTGTGAAGTGTGTGAGTTTATTTTAATTGTGCTATCAAGCAGGATATAAAGATTTATATTAAGCACTTAAAATGAATACTTAATCTAAGTCTTCACTTTACTTCCTTCTTGGATTGCTTGATTGATTTTTTTCATGAAATTCACCATGCTTATTGATATGTTTTGTCGCACGTGTGTGCCGTCGTGGCGATCGTCCACCAATCTCAGGGAAAATTATAATGTCTATCTGGCGAATGTGGAGAGGCAAGGAATTCTTGCCTCTTATCAGTAAAATATGGACTGGGAGTTGCCACCTAGTATTCTGGTTACTAGGAACCCTAACTGGTCTCAAAGATCGAGTACGGAGACTGGTTGTGTAAAAGTAAGGTATTAGCACCTCAACTACGCCCTACCTAAGGTAGGCTGCATTGTTTTAATGTCCGATAAAAAAACTATGGTCTTATTGCATTATCTAATTGTTGGTCTGTTTATGGTTCAAGAAAAGCTTTCCTTAATAAGAAGGTTCTTATCTTAATGGAGTAAAACTTAACTGTTCTACGTCCGGAAAAAAAACAAAATTTAATATCCAGAATACGTATTACGTGTAATGTCATACCCTAGATACTAAAAGATAAACAAAATAAAGTTTTTGTTGTTTTTTTGAAAATTTAGCCAATGTTCATTTGACCAATGTTCTCTTGACTTTAATAAACTGATTATTAAAGTGAAAATGTATGCTAAAACATTTTTTTACTGGTGTATGACAAACACAATATGATTTTTTAGTTTTGAGACACTTGGCTGTATGCACAAAAATATTTTTTCTTTTTTCAATTTTTTTTTTGTATTTTTGAAAGTTTTGACAAAACTGGAGACTGAGATTAAACAAAACAGCGTAAAACAATATACGCAAGGAAATCACAAATATTGAAAAATATTTGTTGTTTTTTTTAATTTTTTTTTGAAATTGGCCGCACCTGGCCCAGATCAGTGGGATGGGTCTGACCCGGCCCAAAACCAAATAGGCAGGTTACTGTGCATAAACACAGTAACCACCCTCTCACCATTTGCTGTAGATAGGGGTGATCATTTTTTGTTCGGTTTTTATTAAAAAAAAAGTAACCCAACCAAAATTTTTTAAAAAAACAACCGAAACCGGTTCAAACCAAGCGGTTTCGGTTTGATTCGGATTTTTAGGGCAAAAATCGGTTCAAACCAGTTTGGCTCTATTTTTTTGGTTTCGCTCGGTTTTTTTCGGTTTTAGGCTTATAAAACTGAAACCAAACCGAACTGGCTGATTTTTTCAAAAATTTAATCTGTTTAATCGTTTTTTTTTCACGGTTCGGTTTTTTCGGTTATTTTCTTTTCTAGTTTTCTCGGTTTTTCAGTTTGTTTGCTCACCCCTAGCTGCAGAATGTGAATTATTCACATTTTGCATGCAAATGCAGGCATGGACTGAGCAAGAGGAAACAAAATGAGGCAGCAGGAGGTTACTTGGAGTGGCGTCGATGCGGTGCTGCTGGCGGCGGCGCCACTGTTGTCGTGGTGGAGGGACTACAGTGGCCGGTGAAGCTGCTCCTTCTTCTTCCTCTCCCTCTATTTTTTTCTCTTCTTTTTTTCTTTCGGTCTTCTGACCATTCTCCCTCTTCTTCTTTTTTCTTTTCTTTCGGTCCTCCCTCTTCTTTCTCATTTTCCCCTCCCCTCTCTCTTCTCTATCCCTATTCTGCTTCTCTCTTCTTTCTCTCTATTCCTCTTTGTTTTTTTCTTTCCTTTTTCTTTGTTTTCTTTCTCTTCTTCC
>Ga0325410_1003379_pt1 | contig 17999 bp, 9 predicted proteins | sample PopdelMetagenome_16_FD_206182 | JGI IMG/M metagenome (GOLD analysis project Ga0325410, IMG submission 206182) | Populus deltoides microbial communities from Bellville, Georgia, United States - Xylem-PdIQD-R3 | ecosystem: Host-associated > Plants > Phyllosphere > Stem > Wood/Secondary xylem... | reverse complement strand
TGCCAACAAAGAAATCCTTTCTGTTCTTTCTGTACCTGTGGTTATGTGGCAAGAAACGACGGTGACAGTCAAAAAAAGAAGCTTTACCCCCGTTTGTTAGCGTGAATGCCTTGTTGTTCTCCATACAGTATGGACATGCTAGCTTTCCATGCGTGCTCCAACCAGAAACCATTCCATAAGCTGGGAAATCATTGATAGTCCACATCAAAGCTGCTCTCATAACAAAATTATATTTCCTCAAGATGTCATAAGTCAAAGCTCCAGAGGACCACAACTGCGTCAACTCATCAATCAACAGACGAAGACAAACATCTCTATTCCGCCCCGGATTGCTCGGACCTGGTATGACCATAGATATAAACATGAACTTCGGCCTCATACACATCCCTGATGGCAAGTTATAAACCGTCAGTATGACCAGCCAACAAGAATAAGAAGTAACAAATGACCCGAATGGGTTGAATCTGTCTATACACAACGCAAGACGCACGTTCCTTGATTCAGCTTAAAAGTGAGGATGCACACTGTTAAAGTGTTTCCAGGCTTCACCGTCAAAAGGATGCACCATCACTCCATCAACCGCATGATGTGATTGGTGCCATGTCATGTGCTCAGCAGTCCTTGGTGACATGAATAACCTCTGCTGTCTAAGTGTGATTGAGAAGTATCTAAGTTTTTTATATGCCACGAGAGTCTTTCCTCTTCCAATTCTGGGTTTGTAATGGGAATGCCCACATGTCATGCTCTCGGTCAGCTCACCATTTTCAAAGTAATATAACATGCAGAAGTTAGGGCACATGTCAATTTTCTGGTATCCTAAACCGAGGGGTTTCATCATGGACTTGACAGCATAGAAGTTCTATTTCAGCCTATTCCCTTTAGGTAAAATGCTTCTCGCCCATTCAATAATCTTGTCATAACCGGCCTCACTCAACCCATGATCTGACTTGATGGTGAACACCTGTGCTACGACCGATAATTTACTGTTGTTTGTGCAGCCATCCCATAATGGCTCGTCAGAATCTTTCAACAGATCAAAAAACCTTGCTGCATTTGCATTAGGTTCTTCTTCTACGTTTGAAAATTCACTGACATTACCTTCACTCATTCTCATTGCATCCATAACCATATTCCTGTAAGGATTACTGTTCTCATTTCCAACTTCATGCATGTTGCTAGCACTAGGAGTTGACCCGACCACCCTTTCAACCATGCTCTCATTAGGAACAAATAGTTCTCCGTATGCATACCAACACAGGTAGTCCTGCATAAACCCTTTGGTTAGAAGATGCATCATTACAACATCTTGATGCAGAAACTTTAAATTTTTACACTTCCTGCATGGTCACCTAATACCGCCATCAGTAAAATTCCTCGGGATAGATGTTGCGAAATTAATAAAACCTTGAACACCGTTATAATAATCCATCATCTGCAATCATTGGGGTGAGTCCCGATACATCCATGAACGATCATCCATGACTTCTATTGAATCTCTATAGAAAATAAAAAAATATTGGTTTCCTATGTTAAATATTCATGCATTATTAATTATCCAACAAACTAAAAAAACACTTATGTTAAATATTCATCATCAATTATCAACTATATATCAACAATCAACTATCAACGTTCATACATACAAATTTATACATATATAAATTTATGAAAATCACAACTTCGCAATAAAATTGATAACAATTAAAACAGACTCGTTAAACAAGCTATTATCAACTATCAATTATTTATTTATATACTAAAAAAACAATAAAATTCACATTCAAAAGTTAAAACTAAAAAGGATAGATTTACTTACAAAAAATGATAAAATCCACAAGAATTAATGGATGTTGTGACCACGTACAAAAGTATAAGAAACTTGAGTGCTTGTGTTGAGAAGAGGGGAGAGTTGGGATGGGTGGTTGGCTGCAGTTTGGGAGGGGAGAGGTGGGATAGGGAAGAAAAAGGGGAAGAAAAAGGAGAAACAGAGGAAGAGAGTGTCGGTAGAGTTAATATGTACTGCCATTTTCCGACAGATTCACCGACAGCAATTTTCTGTCGGTGAATCCATCGGTTATTCCGCCCAAAAAAATCCACGTCATCACGCCGTTGCAACTTTCAAAAAAAGTTTCTCACCGTCGGCGATACCGCCGGTACTATTTGCAGATGGAATAATTCCGTCGAAGATACCGCCGGTATATACCGACGGAAGTAGTCCGTCGGCAAATACCGACGGTATCGCTGACAGAATTATTCCGTCGTTAGAAGTTTCCGACGAAAAAATTCCATCGGTAATTCCGTTGGTGTTATCCGATTTTCTGGTAGTGATAGCCTTCTTAATACATACAAGAAACTACAGAGTTTACAATTCTTTCTTTTTTTTTTTATGTTTTTTTGCACTTAAAAGTCTTCTGGTTTCTTTCTCTCTAACTTATCTAATATTTTTGTATATGGTACAATTTATAAATAAGATGATTGTTGACTTTATCTTGTACTGTTTAAATATTTTTATTTAAAAAGTCATTTTATTACTTAGTTTTTATTTTATGATTTTTTTAATTAATGTGAATGTTTGGGTCAGTTTGCGTGCACCTCTTGAAGTTAACGACCATGTAAGAGCCCATTGACCGTGAGGGGACACAAACTTGTGACCATTAGAAAGCAAACTCAAAATCTGACTAATTGAGCTACCCTCAGGGTTATTTAATTTTTATTTTATTAGTTTTTTATTGTGTAGCCAAAATATTTATTTATAAATCTAAGTTGCACCCGGACGTAAGGATGCATATATATTGACTTGAATGTTTGAAGAGCAAGAAAACTGTCTCTATTCAGGATTTAAGGCAAATGCTGATTTTGTTTCTTCAAATGATCTGTTGAACTTGAATCTAAGATTATGTGCCTGCATTAATTGATCAATCTAGAATTAAAAAGGAAACGCAAAATGCAATCATGTTTGCAAAATGCCACTGTGGAATGTCAATTTCCTTCTGTAGCAGCTAAAAATATCACTTCGAAAATTTCCAGGCTCTGCGTCTGCTTTCTTTGACATGTTTAATTTGCTCACACATCTGCATGCATGCAACTATAATTATCTTGGATACGTTTTATCTCATTTTACTAGATATTGAACTTTTATATCACACAGAAACCACCCTGAGTTGTTTGTGTGATGTCACGGATAGCAAGTTGAAACAACGCAAGAAGCGTAAGTGTATGGCAAACAAATCTTTGTTTTGCAAAATTTTAAATAACAGTTTGAACTGACGTTCTGAATTGACCTTGCCTTTTTTGAACTTTGCATGAATCTCATGAACTTTTTAATATGCGCGGTTGGTACAACAGTTGAGAAAAAACAAATACCAAGAACTGTTACGTGATTCAAAAATATTTGAAGAGGATTCTAGTGTTTCTATTTGCATTTCTTAATGGAAATTGAAGAGATTTGATCACCAAATCTTTGTTTTGCTCTCATTTTTTTAAAACCAAATGACTGGAGAATACTTTTGTTTCAAGAATTCTGCAGTGGGTTTTCATGTCAGTAAATCGACGGAAAAGAAATCCACTAATTCAGCATGCATGAATGAATTGTATTTAATGTTCTTTTCAGGATATGGTAACTAGTACTTGTTGTCACCCAATAGTTGAACAAGTGGGCACTCCTATATATGGTTTCCTCCACCATACATGGTTAAATAAGAAAGTGGTGACGCCACACTTGAATTGTGATGATACTTCTGTTGAAGCAGTAGTAGTGTTCAGTGTGGAAGAGAGACTCACATATCAGAAAGAGATTTGTTGAGTTATTTTGCCAATAAACATGATTTCTACACACACTCACACAATTGTAATAAGATTCTAGTAATTATTTCTAGGAGTTTCGTAATTATTTCTTTTATATGCCTTTCAATTAAAAGAAGTAATATACTAGAAACCTTTCCTTCATACCCTATTGTTCTATGTTATTATTATTTTTAAATATTTCTAGTAAATACTCTATTATACTTTTTTAAACTTTAGGCCATACAACCACTCCCATGTTACAGATATGCATTCCCTTCACCTTCATTATACTTTTTTGTTTTTACATTATTTGTTTATTACATATTACTGAATTAAATATCAGAGACTTTCTCTATTTCTCTTATATATCAGAGACTTTCTCTATTTCTCAGGGAACTTGTTTTCCAAATGAACGTTTAGCCACTAGGTACAACCCATGAACTAGAGACCAACCCAGTTATATCACTATCCAAGGATGCAGCCATGGAAATACCTGTTTTTTTTCTGAATTGTTTTCAATACTTCATCAAATCTAAACCTGCTTGAATTGTTTATTTTAGTCTTACTAGATGCTTAGACAATTTTGGTGCAAACAAGGTTTAGCTACCCATCATTTCGCTCTTGATCTTTGGATTGTCATGGAAGACAAGCGACAACAATGTTGACAAAGTAATTAACAGCAATGAGATATACCTTAATCATTCATAAAAGTTAACTTCAATCTTCATTAAAAAAAAGGTTAACTTCAAGTTTGTCTATCTTCAATCGCAAATCTGTGTACATGTATACTTGCATACAAGGTTGTTAAAATCACATTTTAACTCGTAAAATCATACGATTTTACGAGTCAAAACATGCTTTGCGTGTTGAATCGTTTGAAAAAATCAAAAATTGGTGAAATCAGGTTGAAATCGGGTGAAATCGTTAAAATCGGGTGAAATCATAAAAAATCGCGATTTCAGAACCGATTTCGCGATTTCACCAAAATGCATGCACTGAAGCAAAATGTTCCCCCCATGCTCCAACTGTTTAGTGCCTATTGGCTGTGCAAATACACAATCACGCGGCATGACAAAGTCTTCACTCCAGTGAGTCATCGCGTAGAACAAATCTCCATCTCCTCCTTTTCACCAAACAAATCCCTAATCCCCTTCTCTAATTAACCAACCGGCAACCACAAAAGCGACAATGATCACGGTCACGGTCCAGTCTTCACTCCTTCTCTTTCCTCACTCCAGTCATCAGTCCAGTTTTCACTCCAGTCATCAGTGCTCACGGTTGCGGCTTCCTTTTCATCAACAGCGACGACGGCCAACGATCTCCTCAATAGCTCACGGCTTCCTCTTCAATCTTCATCAACAGTGGCACGCTGGCAACGATCTCCTTTCTTTCCCATCATCAACAGCTGACGGTTTTCTCTTCATCAACAGTAGCAGACGACATCGCTCCTCTTCACTGGCAGTCGTTCAGCCTTCATCATCAACGACTCCTTTTCACCGTAAGTTGATTTTGCCTTCAAAATATAAAACTGCAATAGTTGATTTTTCCCTGTAATTGTATATTCCCCTGTAATTACAGATTTTGATTTTGCCCTATAATTGCATGTTGATTTTTAATTTGTATATTTATAATGTTTTTCTATCCCTTGAATTGAATTGAATTGAATTGATGGAATGAATTAAATGGAATTGATGGAATGATTTTGAATGTTATTTTCTGTCCATTTATACTGTGGAGTGTGGACTGTTGAATTGAATTGAATTAATTAGTTGTTGTTGCTTGTTGCTCTGTGTATGTGTGGTGTGGAATTTGGAATGATGAAATGATTTTAGGATGCCATTTCAGTATTATAGTTTTGTGAATTGTTATGTATAACAAAAAAGTAATTACAATCATAAAATGTTTGGATTGATTACAGGGCTGATTTGAGTTGATTCTTGAATTGTTAAACTTATGGCATCTAGAAAAAATTCTTTTAGTAATAGATTTGATATGGGATAACAACATGGTATGGATATTGATAAAAATTCTAGAAAAGTTCAGTGCAAGTCTTGAACTATATATGAATTTTTATTTGAAACATGTATTTTCAGGTGTTTGAACTATGTATGAATTTTTATTTAAAGCATGAATTTTTTGTTAATGTATTTTAAAATTCCTTATGATTTTACGATTCGAGTTTGTTTTGTATTTTCCGTGCCAGGTCAAAATTGTGATTTTAAGAACCTTGCTTGCATATATAGCATTGTTTCAACATATTAGTTTTGCAGTGGGGTCCAACCTATCTAGAGAAATCTTGGGCATGATTTGAAGGAGTTGAAATTAGTTATTTTCGTGTGCTAAACCAAGTCAACTAAATTTTCTTGCAATTTCTTTTAGCTTTCCTAGTCGTGATTAGGTGAACCACGAGAATCGGTCTGCACAAGTTACTCTTGCAACGGGTAATTCCTGGCAAACAATTTGGTCTTGCGTTCTTGGATTGCTCTCGATCGTCTGCTATCTACAAAAATTCAAAATAGATCAGGGAAGAGAAATAATGGTTACAATGTGTAAAAAAATATGTGCCCTGATGGGCATGGTGTCTTTTGTGCGAGAAATTGGCTTGTAATTAGTAGATCGCCAAGGAGTTTGAGTTAGAAGTGTTTGGTTGTAAACCCATCGAAGCAAGAAAATCAGTTTGTTTAGCATACTATCAGAAGGAAAGAAAAAAGAGCGTCTGACATCACACATCCTTCTGTTCAAATTATATGGTCCACCAGACAGGGAGACTTGGTTGAAGGTCCAAAATCCAAAATTTCGTGTTTAAGAGTAGATGACAGTTTACTAACTAAGTAAGGTGGAAAATGGGGTTAAAAGGTTACGAGTATGGAAAAGGACAATGTTTGTCTAATGGGAAAATGGTCAGTCTCAGCAGTTGGCAATTGATATTGACACTGAATTAAGCTGACAAATTAAATATGAGTTTGGGTTTGAAAGGAGCTAGCTTAAAGAAATCGGGAGCACCATTCTTCAGCAAATAAGAGCTAAAGTTCTATCCAATTTCAGAAGTACCCTGGATCTAGATGGCCGCCATCACTCGGCTTATCCAAGCCACATAGGAGGTATTGCCCCCAAGAATTTGTAAAAGCTTCCTGCTTTCCACCCATTTCGATGCCAAAATACAACCTTGATTTATATGTTATAATAGAAACGTTTATGAATAGCATATGAATTCAAATGCAAATTGCAGCAGAGGTTCGAATTCAAGGAAGACACCTTGAATTGATTTATTGTTCTTGCTATAGATGGTGCATAAAAGAAACATCTTAACATAATAATTTAAATTGTCAGGTGAGATCACAAGATATGATTTATATTATTTTCTAATGATAATCCTTTATGCTTGAAACTTATACAAACTTATACATAATACCTTATACTTAATTTTTATCAAATAAATAGGAGTAATAAGATTCGAACTCATGATCGCTTGATCATTAAAATTCTGATATTATATTAAAGAATCATCTCAACCTAATAACTTAAGCTATCAATAAAATTTCAAGATATAATTTATATTATTCTCTAACATAGTAAACAATAGGCCTAAGTTGAAAAGTTGCTTGCCCTTAAGGATTGAAGTAAAACTACCTCTAAAATGATTCAAATAAAAGTCATCCAAGATGCTTCGACTGTATATTGGCGTTCATTAAACTTAGTGCAGGCAGCCAAGATTTTAATTAGTGACTTGTGCTACTGGCCGTATGTACGTAATCATTTGCTTTATTAGTATTTCATATTGAGAACTTGTAAGATTCCTATACAAAGAGAATATGAAATATAGAACAAGGACAAAGGCTTCAACAAATGCCATCGAGGCAAATGATCCAAGCTTGTATAGAATGTCTTGTGTGTTACGAAAGGGAAAATTGGTGCAGATTAGGGGGGCGTTTGCTGCACCTACTTCTCTTCCAACGCACGCCGCCGCCCTCTTAGGCCAAATGGGTCACATCCTCCATTGCTCTCTTTCTGAACATAATTGTCTTGTCTCTCGCACTGAAGGTTTCATTTCATCTCCTATATTATTGGCAAATTTCTTTACATTTTATGCAACTTCTTTAGATTTTGTAGTTTACCTGCTTTAATCCGACTTGCTTGAGGTGTCACGCATAGGTAATCAGGTATCTATCATCTTTGACCTTTAGTGTTTGTGGCTAGTTGAGTTCACAAGTTTGAGAATTAGGTTTAAGAGTAAATTATAAAATTATTTTTTGTGTTTTTTTTTAATGATTTTGTAAGTTAGTAGTTCAGTTTTTTAAAATCTTAAGTTCATTCTTTAATCAAAGTTGACTGTTTTTTTTTAAAAAAAAATTATCCCTTTTAAATGCATTTATAATTTTTCTATCGAAGATAAGGTTAGAAGATTTGATTACAATATAATATATATAAAAAATCAATTTCATAATTATAAGAAATTAAGGACCAAGTTACAATCAAATATGAAAATATAGGTACTTATTGTTAGGGTTTTTTGTTTAAAAAACACAAATGGATTAACTAATCAGTTCATTAAAAACACGAGGATACACGAGGATCAAAAAATAATTTACCCTAGGTTTTAATGGTACTAGGGAAAGAGAGTAAGGTTCAACTTAATTAAATTCTACTAAAAAAATATTGAAGGAAAATTCTTGTGAAATGATGCAAGATTCATTTACCTTAGGGACGAAGGAGGTTATGAACACTTAGATACAAATTTGTTAGAAGATGTGAAAAAACTAGCAAATAAATTTATGAACCATATCAATAGATCCAAACTAAAAAAATAAAAATGGTCATGCTAAATAATATATTTGATGAAAATAATTATCATTTTTAATCTGATTATTAGATCACACTAGGACTGAGAATTTACGGTTCAGTCCGGTTTTGAACCAAAATAAACAACCAAACTGAATTTTTTAAAAATTTTTTGAATCGAACCGAACCAATAACCGGTTCAAACCAATTAATTTCGGTTCGGTTCGATTCAGTTTTTTTCCCTTCCAAACTGGTTCAAACCGAAATTATTCCAACTTGTTCACAGTCCTAAAAAAATCCCTACATCGAAGAAGGCAACTAAAAATCTTCCTCGTTTGGGCATTTTGATGCTCTGTGCTCCGACCGCCCATAATTAAAACAAGAGCCTCCAAATCCAAAACTTTTGCTACACACAATAAAGAAAAGATGTCATGTTTGTTGGCTAAAACTTGTATGAACAAATATGTCCAAACCCTCAGCCACACAAGCCAGCAAAAGATAAGACACACAACAGGGGAAAAAAAAAGAGGGGAATGAAAGGAAAAAAAAATCCACCACTTGGCACTTGCCCACATCATGCATGCACCCCATAAAGCCTGTAACTTTAGGTTTACAAAGAGTAAAGGGAGGGGAGAAAAATCAAAGCAAAGATGAGTAAAGGAAATCAAAGCAGAGACTAGAGAGTAAAGGGAGAAAAATCAAAGTAGAGACTAGAGTGAGAGTAAAGGGAGAGATATACAGAGAAGGAAGTAAAGTGAGAGTAAAGAGAGGGAGAGATATGCAGAGAAAGGAGGGGGGGCTGATGGCTGAATGTGACATTAGGGTTAGAAAACATTGTATTTATAGTTGCTTTTTTTTAAGTGCTGGCTGGTTGAACCGGTTCGGTTCGGTTCGGTTCAATCAGTTTCAGACTTTAGAAACCAAAACCGAAACCGAACCGAACCGGAATTTTTTTGTGATTTTTTAATCTGTTAATTCAGTTTTTTTTTCAGTTCGGCTTTTTCGATTATTTTTTTCCTGTTTTCTCGATTTAATCGGTTTATCAGTTTTTTTGCTCACCCCTAGATCACACTCAAATTGTTTTAGGAGATTCTACAAGTCATATTCAATAGGGAGTTAGCTCGCTTTGTTAGATGAGTTCATGAATGCTTTAAGAAAACCTAGAAGATATTACTTTTTGTTAGTTCTATTATTTTCATATCTAATTTTGGATTTTCAACTTTAATTTTGATTTTTTTTTAATTTCTCTTATTTATATAGGGATTCTAATTTTTTTTTCTTTATAAACATTGGTGATCTTAAACCATAAAGGGTGTTTATCCTTTTTGATTAGCCATACAATTAGAGAATAATTATTTTGTAATAAAATTATAGATAGGGTTCTTATTTTAAACAATTTTTGTGAAATTGTCTTTAATATTCTTTTATTTCTATTTTGATTAGGTTAAGCTATGTTAGTTGGTATCATAATCAAATGATTCCTAATAATTGTTGTGTGTGCTATTGAATAATCATTGCAATAGGAGGTCATATATTAGAATGTCGTCATGTAGGAGGGGGATGATTTCTAGTGGAGGAAGTTTTTGCATAGGAATGAGACATTCATGAGCTAGTGATTAAGGACTTGTAAAGGCATGGTAAAAAATTAACTAATTGTTTGGCAAAGAAATACATGGAGGATTAAGAGGAGAGTGATCACAAATTCATATCTAGTTTTGAAAACCATTTTCTCATGGACTGGACCTGGCTTCCATTTTAGAAACATGAATAGAGAGCATGCAATCTCTTGATCGAGATGAATACCGTGAAGACTTATATTTTCGAGTACAATTTATTAAGTTTATAGGTACCTTATAGGCCAAGTAGTTTGTTGATTGGTACCATAAAGTTAAGAGAATTTTTAAATTTTAATGATGTTTCAGTACAAATAAGAGTTAAGTTTATTATTATCAAAATAAAAGGGTGAGCTTCTATATGGTGGAAGAGATAAAAAAATACTCGAGAGATACAAGACAAATCTAAGATTAGTGACTGAGATAAGATGAAGAAAAAGAAGAAGGATTACTTCCTTCCCTTCAAGTACTCTCAAACCTTATACTAATGACACCACACATTGAGGTAAAGGGTGAGGTTTATGGATAAGTACACCAATGAGTTCTATTACTACTAACACAATCAAAGTTAATTATATTAAGAAACAAAGAACAAAGCAAGATAGAATTTCACAAAAAAAAAGTTCTTAAACAATAATCTTAACTGTACTTTTATTATTAAATAATTATTCTATAATTGTTTGTCTGATAAAAAAGGATAGCCACCTTCTAAATAAATGTAAAACCAGCATTTACAAGAAAAAAAATATGAATTCATAAACAGACAGGACAAATAAAACAAAATCTAAAATTAAGGCTAAAAATTTAAAATTAAATAGGAAAATAATAAAATTAACAAAAACAATATTTTCTAGAACTTGTAGAACAAGGACCGTAAAATCTTCTTGCAAAACTTGAATGTAATCCAATAGTCGCATCAAAAGTAATAGTTGTTTCTTTCAAACATGTCTTTTAGTACTCATTTAGGAGAGTGGTAGCTTCCACTTTCTGAAGCTTTTCAAAAGTGTGTTTGTCTTGAAAATGCATCAAATTAATGTTATTTTTAGTATTTCTTAATGATTTTGATTTGCTAATGTAAAAAATAAAAAGAATCTAAAAAAAATTATTTTATTGCATTTAAAAAAAAACAGTTTTGAAAAACTCCTTGTACCATAATACCAAACACTCTTTTGGTGCGATCATTCATCTTCTTGATCTTATTTATATATATATATATATATATATATAGACACACACATGACTTTTTTTATGTTCTAATAATCCATGTCTAAGTGTTCAGAACCTCTTGCATAACTAATACGAGCCATGTGATCAAGTGGTCATGTAAGCTACATACAAACGATACAACTCTCGAAAGCCAAAAAATTAGATTTGGAAGTGTGATACAAAGATTACCTTAAATCTAAGCACTAACACTATTTGAATTTGAAACCCCCATCCAATAAATAGCAATTCACAAATGAGAAGTATATGATGATACCACGAAGATTGTTGTTCTTCGACAAGTCAAATTTGTTCTCTATCCTAACAAAGAAAATGTGTTATAACACGCAAAACACAAGTTTATTTTATAAATCTAAGGTTGAAAGCTTAAAACCTAAGTACAATATAAATAACCATATTTATAATAGCTGAAAAACATCTTAAACAATTCTGAAAAAAAAATTATAAATAAAATAAGAAAAATAATCCTAAATCAACAAGGAAACTAATATAAATCAAGCACAGTAGCTTCTAGACCCTTATTGTCAGGCCTTCCTAATGTTGGATTGATCTAAAAATTTAATACGAAATAAAACAGGACCTCTAGAAACATCTGGTAACATTTGTTTTACCAAACTTGATTATCATCTTCAAGGTTTGTTTACATGTATCATTTGTAAATATATCCTCACAATTCCCTGGTAAGATTTCCTGGCATAATTTTAGGAATTGTATTATTTATGTGTGGGTTGTGTTACCATGTGATTACAAAGTTCTTATAATCAATGCTCAACCAAACCTGATTATTCATTTCTTTTTAGGAAGTTATCATCTTTGTTGTGGGTTGCATGACCATAAGTTTTACATCAATTGGTATCGGAGGTAGGCTTTTTGAATCAGGTTATATCTTTCATCCTCGTGATCACGTGGTCATGAGGTTCACATCTTCAAGATTGAACCAAACCAAATCTAAATCTGACCTTACCTAAATCATATTATTTCCTCTATCTTTAAGATGGTATGTTCTTGAATCACCAATAGGTGTAATAGACAATTCTTTAGCCTTTTGTTGAAGCCTTCGGAGTTCTTTTCATGCCTGTATTTGCCTTCAACAATATTATATGACAAGTAGTAGCTGATAATAATTTCAAATAAGCACACCTTTCCATCCACTTATGTATATATTTTTGAATGATAACCACTACTGCTATTTCTCATTTTTCACCCTTAAAATGCTGAACTGAAGCTCTCCATTCTTCATGTTTTTTATTTATTTCTTTATAAACTTTTGCAATTCATTTAACCTCACGCTTTTTATCTAACATCATAAAAGCATTATGATCATAAATATTTGAAACTCATAACCTCAATTTCTCTCCCTCACTCATTGAATTTCCTCCGATCAGCCCTACGTTGAACTCCACCATTTTGTTGTCTCATCAAAATCATCTCATCTTTTAGATCCTTCGTCACCCTAGTCAGTAGCTCAAGTTGTTTGGCGAAAGCTTGCATCTAGAAGGTATTATCCGTTTTTGATTTCATGAACTTGTTATTTTCAGACACCTTTGAATCTGCAAAAAATTATTAGTAGCAAGAAAAATATACCTTGCAACTCTTGTGTTTCACACAATTCAAGACTTTTCACTTAATTGTTCTCACTACACCTTCTACCTCTCAGCTCACCTTTTTGCAAGTCTTTCAGAATTGAAACTCAATGTACCAAACTCAATGGATATTATAACTCAATCAAATATATATGAAGTGACTTAAGAATCAATAAGATGCTAAAAACAAGCAAAACAAAACTATAATTATGATTTCATGAGTAGCGAAACGAATTTGTATGAAATATATATGATAAGAAGACTCAAAATAAAACAGAAGAAAAAATTAATGAAAACACTTATTTGACTCCTAAATAATCTAGATATAATAGAAATAAACTGAATAGGTCAAAACAAATAACAAACACATTTTTGTAACTTGCACGAATCTGACCTGTTACGTCAAGTCATGAAAACGTGATAACCCTATAGAAAGCAAATCAAAACAAATTATGAAGCTCAATTTCCAATAAATTCAATGTTGAAGGATGCAATTGGAAACAAAATCAATTAAAAAGAACAAAAAAAAAAGACTCGATTCAACCCGGGTTAACTTATCAAACCCGTGACCTAAGTCATGAGATCAAGATAACCCAATAGAAAGCAAATTAAAGTAAATTATGAAGTCCAATTCCTGATTAATCTTATATTGAAGGATGTATCTAAAACTGTAAAATCAATAACAAAAATAACATTAAAAAACAACTCGAGTCAACCAAGGTTAACCTGTCAAACCTATAACTTGAGCTATGTAATGGGGAAAACGTCATAGAAAGTAAGACAAAACAAATCATATAGTTTAATTTCTAATCAACCAAATATTTAGGCATAAAATTCAAGGAGAAAAAAGTCAATTAAAAAAAGAAAGAAAAAAACTCGAGCCAATCAAGTTAACTAATCAAACTTGCAGTCTAGGTTATGAGATTGGGATAACTTCATAAGAAGTATATTGAAAAGAATTATGAATCTCAATCCCTAATAAATATAATATTAAATGATGGAATTGAAATTTTAAAAAATAAAACATAGATTAGAAAAAAAATAAAAAAACAAAGAAAGGGAAAAAAAACTTTTTAAATGAATAGTATTTTATAAAGAGAGGTACAATAAAATCACCTCCTCTTTTATTTTATTTTTTTTGTTAATACTAATACTAATTTTATTAATATAAAACAAGAATACACAAATACACATAATAAAGCTTTATTCTCACACCAGACCTAAATAAAATAAGAAAATAGAAATTGCTATTTGAGAGAGTATTTGATAACACCAACACATATTTTTCCTGACAACATCGTCATTTCAATAATATGAATGAAAAAAATTATGAACTTTCTGAATTCAAATTTCTTTTATTAATTGGAACTGGTTGTTTATCAATTACACAGATAGATTTGATCCATGATATACCAATAAAAAACTAATATGATCTGAAACTACAAGGGAAAAGAGATGCTCGAATCTTACTCTCTTTTTTTGGATTTTTTTGAAAGAAAGAAAAGAGGAAAGAAGGCACAAACATTGTGAGTGAATATAATAGGACTTACTCTTCTAGGGCAATGCAAAACATAATTCCAAAATCGGAATGGTGCTTTGCATTGCCCTAAAATAGTAAGTCTTGTTTCCACAATATGTCTATGATGACGTTCTACTATGCCATTTTGTTTATGAGTGTGAGGAAAAATCAGATGATGTCGAATACCAATAGTCTTAAAAAAAAGTGCACAGTTTGTGGTATTTACCTCTCCAATCAGTTTGAACAAATTTTATTTTTAATGAAAATTGACGCTCAACGAAAGTCTGGAATTGGTGAAAGACAGAATAAACATCAGACTTGGCAACAAGAGGATAATACCATATATATTTTATGTACGCATCAATAAAGATAAAAAAAAATAACGATAGCCATCCAAAGAAAAATGGAGAGCAGGACCTCATACATCACTAAAAATTAATTCAAGTGGAGCAGATGTTTTGTGACCCGTAGGTCCTAAAGACAAATGCGATGATTTTCCTAATGGAAAACTTTGATATTAAAGATTAAGACATTTGTTGTTACAAATAATATTATTTTTGAAGACTAAGAATTGAAAAATACGAGAGGTAGGATAGCCTAGTTGACGATGCCATAAATCAGCAGAAGCAGAAATACAAGGAGACCAATAGGCTTGAGGAACTAATGTGACAGAAGACTTGGACAAAGCATAGAGAACGTCTTGACTCTGAGCTGAGAGAAGGACTTTATTGGTGTGGAGATCCTTGATATAAAACACAAAATGGTGAAATTCAAAATAAACATTGTTATCAAGACAAAAATTTTGAACAGAAAGCAAACGTTTCCTGATGGCATGAACATGAAGAACATTAGAAAAGGTGAAAGAACGATGAGATGTATATATATTTTTGTATAATCAATATGAGATATGGGGATTCCTTTACCATCACCAACATGCAAATTATCATTACCAAGATATGTTTCTAAGGCAGCCAAACCTACAAGGTCAGGAGAAACGTGTTGATTTACACCAGTGTTTGGAAACCAGGCGGTAGTACCGGTTAAGGAAATATTACGTAGTGCTAGATTTGCACAAGGCTACTGTCCATAGCCTCGATGTTGGAGTTGAGGGCAGTAAGGGGCTATATGGCAGAAAGTTTGGCACAACTGGCAGCGTGGATTCTGCCCTCTACTGTGCTGCCAATTGCCCTGCCTGCCGCTATCACCGTTGAAGGAGTGAGGAAGGCTGCAGAAATTAGGTCTAGACGCAACAGACCTATGCCCTCTATTGTTGAACTGGTTGGGACGCCATCCTCCATGAAAACAGCATCTGCTGTGGCCAAAATTTCCAGGAGACTGGCGGTGAGAAATGAAGGCTGTAGGAGGGGTGTTGGGCGTGGGCAGTAGAGGTGTATTGATGACAGCAGACCTCATGGATGATAGGGATATTTTATGAAGGAATTCATGTGTTAGAAGATGACTATGAATATCAGCATACAAGAGAGGCTCTGCTTTGGTTACAAGACTTGTTACTAAGTCCTTAAACTCTTCTTGAAGGCCATGAAACACATATAAATTGAAATCCTCCAACGATACCGACCGACCAATAGCGGCTAATTCATCAAATAAGGCCTTACCATTTTGTATAAACTAAGTTACCGACTCATCACCTTGTCGAAGATCTTGAAGGGAGCCATAAAGTTGCATAATACACGAATTGGATGTGGAAGCTAGAGCTTGCTCAAGTGTGTGCCAAACAGAACTTGAAATTTGGTAGTCAATAACAAGATGGAGAACTTCTATGGAGAGTGAAGAAAACAGAGCACTTAGAATGAGTTGGCTTATTGTTTCCAACGAAGAAATAACTGATTTACCTGAAGAGAGGTACCATCGGCAGCAAGAACATGTGGAGAGGGACAAGAGTTTGAACCATTAACAAAGCTGAAAATTCCTTGGCCTAGGAGATACAGCTTCATCTGCATTCGCCAATATAGATAATTGGTGTTTGTGAACTTGAGAGAGATGACTTGGTGAGTATGGGAGAGGGAGACAATGCTGGCGGCAGAATCTGCAGTAACAACAGCAGAAGAAGAAGGCTGCAGCAGAGGAGAATTGATTAGGTTGAAGAAGGTGTGGCCACCATCTAGGTAGTGGCCACGACAGAACAGGGGAATTAGAGGAGGCAGGGGCAACGACAGAAGAGGAAGTTGGCACCGCCAGTGCTGCAAAGAGGGAGGCTGCTTGCGGCTGGGATGATAAGTCCATAACAAAGAGAGAAGAGAAAGTGTTTTAATTTGTTTAGGGCTCTGATACCAAGTTGAGAATAATAGAATGGCTTAGGTCATGCCCTAACCAACCTTTCCTATTTATATATATGTGGCAGAACACGATAGTAACCATATGGATTACAACATTAAAATAGTCCTACATTAATTTTCTATTCAGATATATACATGCTATACATTCTATATATATATATATATATATATATATATATATATATATATATATTCTAAATCGTGAAGAATGTTTATACACGTTACCTGTTCTAAGAAAATAAAGTAATTTATATAAAAATTTTAAAGAAAAAAAACTTTGGAATAATTAATACATCCAGAATCACAATTAATTTTAAAAAAGTGTTTGAATTTATCTCCAACCATTTATTCCAAATCATTTTAAATGGAAAATATTAATTCGAACATTCATGAAAAAAAATCTATGTAAAGATGAATCAATTGTTGTAAATATCATAAAAGAGTATCCCAAACATTTAAATTACCGTTTAAATTTATGAATAAACCCTAAAAATAGTGACATAACAATAGTTAAGAAGCATTAAAATTGCATTGGCTATCAATAAACTAACCAATATTTTTTTAAAACAAAAAAAAAAAAACGAAGCATATTCTTTTTCACAAAAAACCAAAGTTGGTCTCCGTTTGCTATTTCGGGAATTACGTGACCGGATCTCTCAAAAGACAGTGTTGGAGTACTTGCATGAAAGACATTTTGTAGACATGTGAGATTTTGATCTGCTTCTACTGCTGCAATCTAAGAACAGATTCCTCCATGCATCACGTGAAAGCTTGTGCCGCACAACATTTTTATTTTCCATGTAGTATTAACTGGTCAGCAACGATTCCTGGAAGTTTAGCTGAGCGTGATGCGTATCCACGTTATCATCAGAGTTTGAATTCTAAGGGAGATTGTGAAAAAAAGGTTTTATTTTGATAGATTTAACTAGCTAGGGAAGACTTAATTTGTCTTGAAGCAAGAAAATTTACAGGAGAACAGTTTTTTTTATTTTTTAACACAGAGATATCTATCAGCAGGAAAGTGAGGAAACCCCCAATTATGAGATATCTATCGGCAGGAAAGTGAGGAAACCCTCAATTATAACAGACACCCAAAATGTTTTTATTTAAATGCTGGTATCCCTTAGGTTCAATGGGTTCTACGGGCATTCAAATAACGTGTCTAGATGTGGGATATGTCACAATCTCAGTCAACCTAACA
>Ga0325410_1003378_pt1 | contig 18001 bp, 10 predicted proteins | sample PopdelMetagenome_16_FD_206182 | JGI IMG/M metagenome (GOLD analysis project Ga0325410, IMG submission 206182) | Populus deltoides microbial communities from Bellville, Georgia, United States - Xylem-PdIQD-R3 | ecosystem: Host-associated > Plants > Phyllosphere > Stem > Wood/Secondary xylem... | reverse complement strand
GAGAGAGAGAGAGAGAGAGAGAGAAGGGGGCAGAAATGAGAACTTGTCAAAATTCCCTAACCTTCTTCTGCACACCATCTCGAACACGATCAAGAATTGCTGGAACAGCTGCCATTACAGTTGGCCTTAAGACAGTAGCATCCCCCTTTGTTCCCCTTTTGATCTTGTTTGATGTATCAGTGAGTGTCATTGGGGTTCCATATCCTATAGCACTTCCAGCACCTGCAACTACATTCTGTAACATAAACAGTGAGGTGAAGCATGTATATACTTGTGTGTATGAATGTAGTAGGGGATATGAGAAGGCATATAGCTACTGTGGTTATGTAAACTGGATAAATGCTCCATACCTCAGCTGCTATTTCAAGGATATGAGCCAATGGTAGGTAAGCCAGATAAACATCCTTGTCTTCAAGGCCAGTAACAATTGTCCTGACAGAAGAAACTACAGCTAGGACATTACCATGTGTCATCATTACACCCTGTACAGAATGGACATAATAGATACATAACTAATCAGTAAGCTCTGATATGGGGTTGTATAATTATTGAAAATGCCAAAAACATAGATGGGGATCGGTAATTCTTACTTAAAACTCTAAACACTATAAGAAGGTAAATCAATATATTCTATGGCAGTGCTTCTAAATGAAGTCTTTAACATAAATTCTCATAGCATGTCAATCCTGAATGTCAAGAACCATAAGCACCAGCACGGGCTTAGCAATACCTAGGATGCGAGCAAATATCCTCAATTGAGGCATAAAATAGATGGATCATTGTTAGTCTGCTATGTTATGTACAAGTCAAACATATGGAATGTGACCTTTCATGGAGCCTTTGAGCTTTAAGTCAGAGCCAACTTCTCATCAACGTAAACAGCCAAGGAGTAAACTAGTTTGGAGAGGAGGTTAGGAGGATGCTTAGAACCTTGGTAAATATAGATTCCTCGCATAATCAATTCAAACACCGCATACAGATCCAAGTTACTCCTCAGTCAACAACTAACCAATGAGAAACCAACTAAGATGCAACATGGTGAAGTTGAACAAGCTAAAGATGAAGTGGAAGATGCACATCATGCAATAGATGATCCTAACCTTAGGCAGCCCAGTACTCCCACTTGTGTACATTATAACTGCAACATCTTCTGATAGAGGTAAAGCAGCATCAACTGGATTTTCTCGTCCAAGTTTCTCCACATCAGCTACTGACACAACTCTCCAGCGACCACTCTGCGCCACAGATGATGCACTTGATGGAGTTTCATCATCCATACATATGATGTATTTTACTGTTTCAAGCTGTCCGCTTACTTCTGCAAGCTTTTTCAGTTCTTTGGCCCCACAAATCACAGCTGTAACTTCTGTCTGGAGAGAAGCAAACTCAAAATTAAAATTCAGAAATATGCTGCAATCAGACGAGTAAAAATTTATACCAGCATGCTACCTGCAGTCAATCATTCAGTGTCCAGCAAATAGGGTTACAGCAATGTGGAAGTGTTTGGGGTAAAAGCCTATCTAGCGAATTGGAGCATTGACTAGAGAGAGTGAGAGAGAGAACCTCATTTAATGAATAGCAAAGTGCTTCCTCGCCCAAAGATGCGTAGATGGTAACCACAGAGACATTGCGCCTAAAACAACCCTGATACGAGATAAACAAATCAGCAACTCAGGTTATTATGTGAGGCATAGGCTGGATTTTGGCCTGCTGAAAGTAATACACCTACACATTCCGTTCATCAACTAGATAAAGGAATGTGAATTCCATAGAGCTCTGTAGAGAAATATACTTGATAAAAACTCAAGCTCCCTTGCATCACTTTCCATATAACATGCTCCTTGAAAAAGAAATTGCAATGTGTGAATATATAAACATGAAGTTCACAAAAGAATGAGCACCTGCAAGGAAATAAACCACTCTGCTCTTGTATCAGCAAATATCGCAACACGCTCCTCACTTCTCAGCCCTAGGTGAGCTAAGCCAGAAGCAAAATTGCACACTTTTTCAAACACTTGCCCATAGGTCAGCCACTCATACTCTCCCAAATGAAGCTTCTCAAAAGACCTTCCAGTGGCAGAAACTTCAGTGTCCTTTGATATTAATGTCCTCGTTCCAAGCAAGCATTTATGTCCATGTTTCTTGCACGCCATCTCAAAAAGTTGAGCAAGAGTGGAGACACCTTCCCATGCAGTTTCCAAGAGGGTTGGAAATTGAGCGTTCCGAATCGCATATCCCGGTTCCCCACCGACATCAACAGGCACCCCACGTTTCTTTGCATTCTTTGATTTTTGATAGAGAAGAGTAATTATAAGGGGAACCAGGATAGCAACTATATATGGAATCATCTTTCAACTATAGCCCCTGATTCTACCAAATCTTTCTGAGTCCTGAAAACAAACAAAAAACAACATTCATTATTTTGTCTGGGTTGATGCCTTGTAACGATCAAAGAAAAGATATCATCAACAACAAAATGATGCTCCATGGATTATCTATCTATCTATGTATCCAGTGAAATTAAATGAATAAAAAAGTATTAGTAACAATGAATAACTGCAACAGCTCAACAAAATTGAGAAAGAAAGAAGGATGCAAGAAAACAAACACCATAATTACAAATATCAAAAGGGCATGTGATCTCTAACATAAAACAAATAAATAAATACTATTAAAAGACATTGCAGCAAAAATCTGATAACATTGAACGATGAAAGTTTTATTACCGGGCGGGCTGGCTGGCTTCGTTGAGTAGTGCGTCCGAGTGGAAATGAGTTAGCAAGATTTCAAGAATGACAAAGGATTGTAATTTAAGGAGAGAGGGGATCGAAACGGAAGCGTTTTAAAATAACAATCATGGAGATGGAGGGAGGAGAAGGTTTTGTTTGTTTACAGGTGGAAACACAAGAGGGAATGGAGGTTCTGACTTTTAGCTTACAGGTGCTCCTCCTCGAACTTGTTTCGTTTTTTATATTTTAAATACTATGAAGAATTAAGTTGGTGTTTAAAAGTGTTTTTTTACTAGAAATATAATAAAATAATATTTTTTAATTTTTTAAATTTATTTTTATATCAACACACGTTTCAATATCTGATAATGTTAAATAATTAAACACAAAGACAGTTGGCTGCTTCTGGGCCATGCATTTGGCAATTTCATGTGGTCCATATTGTTCTGATGGCTCTGCGGTCACAGTTTAGGTTTAAAAGTTTCCTTTCTTTTTCTTCCTTCTGGGACAAGAGTTACGGTTTTGGCCTTCACAAGAGATATTTTGGAGCTCCAACTAGCGAAAGGGGTGCGCCTCGGTTCGGGTTTTGATAATAATAATAAAAAATAACAGATAAGAATATATATATATATTAATTAACAATACTCTAAAAAGGAGCTTTCCCCACGCCTTCTGTTTTCCCCACGCCTTTTGTTTTCATTATACTAATACTTTTTTTTGTTTTTTTAGATGTTTGTTTTTTTTCTTTTCTCGTAATTGACTTCTTTTAAAAAAATATTATTTGTTTTTTTTAAAATTATTTTTACTAATTTTTTTCTAATATTAAACTAGTTGGGAATTTAGCTCTGTCATTTAAATAAAAACATTGTGAATTGTTACAATGTTTTCCTATATGATTTTCTTTCTTTCTTTTTATGATTTGTTTTTTTTTTCAAAATGGTTATTTTCGGTTTTTTTTTCATATTGAATTAGTTAAGAATTTAGTTTTGTAGTTTTTTATTAAAAAAAACATTGTATATTACTACAGTATTTCTCCTAAATGGTTTTTCTTTCGGTACAATATTTCTTCACGTGTTTTTTTTTAAAATTATCTTTGTTGAATTTTTTTTTAATATTGAGCTGGTTGAGAATTTAGCTTTAGCTTTCCCCGTATGTTTTTTTTATTTTGTTTTTGTTTTTGCTTTTTTCCCAAAATTATCTTTTTTGTGTGTTTTTTTAGAATTATTTTTTATCAATTTTACTTTTTAAATATTGAGCTGGTTAAGAATTTAGCTTTGTAGTTTTTTTTTTAAAACACTGTTGATTGCTACAACAGTGTTTTCCCATATGGTTTTTTTTCTTTTTTCTTTGTTTTTTTTTCAGAATTGTCTTTGTCAATTTTAGTTTTTTTTTCATATTAAACTTGTTGATAATTTAGCTTTGTAGTTTTTTTCTTGAACAAAAAACATTGTGGATTGCTACTGTGTTTCCCCACATGATTTTTTCTTACTACAGTGTTTCCCCACATGTCTTTTTATAGATTTTTTTTCCAAAATTATCTTTGTCGAATTTATTTTTTTATACTGAGCTGGTTAAAAATTTAGCTTTGTAGTTTTTTTCTTTAAAACAACGTTGATTGCTAAAGTGTTTTCCCACATGATTTTTTTTGTTATAATTTTTTTCAAAAATTTTTTTATCAATTTTATTATTTTTAATATTAAACTGGTTGAAAATTACAACTGTAGATTTTATCATGAAATACTATAGATTGCTAGAGTGTTTTCTTGCATAGTTTTTTTTCTCTTTCATTTTTTTTATGATTTTTTTCAAAATTATCTTTATTGATTTTAATTTTTTATTATTGAGTTGGTTGAGAATTACAATTGTATATTTCCTCACAAAACACTATAGATTGCTGCAGTGTTTCCCTATATGATTTTTTTTCCTTTTGTTTTTTTATGATTTTTTTTCAAAATTATTTTTGTCTATTTTATTTTTTTAATATTTAGCTGGTTGAGAATTTAGCTTTGTAATTTAATTTTTCTTGAAAACATTGTGAATTGTAATAGTGTTTCTCCATATAATGTTTTTTTAAAAAAACAATTATGATTTTTTTTTACAAATCCATGACAACACACAAGCATGTTATAAGTCGGCAGCAACACGCGGGCATAGCAACTAGTATATATATAGAATAGGAACTAACCAAAAACTAGTTTAACTATTCGTTTTAGTTTGGTATAATTTGGTTTTTTAAAAAAAAACTGGCAAAACTTACATGTTTTTTAATGGGTTTTTAAAATTCAAATTCGATTGATTTTTATAGAATCAGAGGTAAAACCAAAGTAAAATAATAAAATGGATTGGATAATTTTAAATACTCAATAATATATATAAATATAATCATAAAAAAAGAAAAAAAAAGAAGATATGAGTTTATTCAAATAATATATATATATATATATATAAAATCACAAAAGTTTGTTGCATTTAAAATTTATCCAAAAACACTAAACATGTTCTCTTTTATATATTAGAAATAATATTAACTTCATGTTTTAAGAAAAGAACGCAAATCTTAAGGGTGGGCAATGGTGGAACAGTGGAGGAGATCAAGAGAGAAGGGTGGAGAGGGGGAAGGGGACGAGCGACTGTAAATGTGAATTCTAGGGTTTAAGTCTTTGGAAGAGAGTTTTCTATCAATACCCTTATTAAGTTAATATAAATTTTAATTTTTTAATTAACTCAGTCCGGTTTGATTTGGTTTGGTTAAATTCATTTCAAAAACCTTAAATTAAAATCGAACAAAACCTTTTTTTTTGTTTTTTAATTAAGTGTTTTTGTTCAGTTTTTTCATTTAATTTTTTTTATTTCTTGATTTAATTGGTTTTTTTTTAGCTCACCCCTAAGCAAAATGTAACAACCTTTATTTATTTATTTTTTACTTCATATTTGTCAATGTAGCCACATGATTTCATTTTCCCTTTTTGAAATTTATTTTTATTTAGTTATATAAAAATTAAAATAAATATTTGTAAATAAAGAGATGGTTGAAGTTTTGGAGAAAAATATATAATTTAATCAAAATTATCTTTTCTCATAATTTTTTTAATATTTAATAACATGTTTTTTTTAAGAAAAACTTCAATTCGCTATCTCATATTGCTATAAAAATAGATTAAGTTTCAACTGTTTTTCATTTGAGTTTTTGTTTTTGGATTTTTAACTGATTAAATGTTGGTTCAAGGCTAGAAATGAAATTTTTTAGGTCTATGAGATGTTTTTTGGAGTGTTTTGAGGTAAGAAAATGATTGAAAATAAGTTTTATATGTCAAATTAATTGGAGCCTGATATTCCATCATCTCTAATGGCCAAAATTTGCACAAGCAAGTGACACATGGTTTACTACTATAGGTACGTTGTTCGCCTCTTAAAAAAAAACATAAGATGAACGTCATGTCTTCCATTTTAATATCACCTTTTTTTTTGTCATAATACCTCATCAGAATACATGGAATCCTAATTGTAATATTCCCTTTGCATTTTTTGTTATATATAAGAATCTAAAATGAAAGCTAATGACAGTAAAGAAAGTAAAAAGAAACTAAAGACTGAAAACTGACCCAAAATTACATGGATTCTCAATTGACGAATGTAACAAACCCTTTGAAACCCAAAAAAGACCCTAAACAAAACGACTTCCAAATGGTATGAAATTTGATATTTAGAGCGAACTCATGCTAAAAAACCAGAATTTCAAGTTTGATTTAATTCCGAATTAATTTGATATATGAACGCGAAACTGACATGAATTTGGAACCTAAACAAAACAATGTTCAAATGAGTTGAAAATTAATATATTGTGCGATATCACCCTAAATAACTAGAATATCAATTTTGAGACAATTACCATACAGTTTGATAAGTGGACACAAACAGAAGCGAAACAAACCCTTTTGCCCTAAATAATGTTTTATGATTTTTTTTACTCTAAAAAGAAATTCTAGAAAGAAAGAATAATATGACACCTTTTTTTTAATCCCAAAAAACTCAATTCAATGCAACTAATCAAGAATAATGTAGGAAGAAGACAATCTGACCAAAACTGATTTTAATTAAGCCTACCTAATCCAAACAAGCCTTGGATCCTAACTCAAAAACAAAGTTTTAATTAAGCCCAAACATGAAAGAAAATAATAAAAATAACTAGTCTATCATGAAATAGCACCAGCTTTTCTTTCCTTGTGTAGCTAGGATGAATAAGGAATCCTTATAAGAAAAGGATTCTTGAACATTAATGAATCATTGCCACTCTTGAAAATTATATTTCAGCTCATTAAAGATTCTTGTAGAACTAGAAAAATCCTAAAACAAGTTGTCACATCCTTTTAAAAAAAGGATTATTGCCAAATAGGAAGTCCACAGGCCAAAAGGAAGTAAATAACAAAATTCATACAGCTCATTCTGACCTAAATCGCAAGTCCTTTCCAAACTCCGATTCACCTGAAAATTTATCCCAACATAGAAAATTACCTTTGAAATCTTTTGGTAAAGTTTTAGCTCAATAGCGTAAAACTGAACGGTAGAAACTTTTACACCAAAATTCAAATCTGACCTTGCTTGAGTCGTATCACAAGGTTGAACCGTATCAAAAGGTTATTCCTAAATTTCTAACTCTTTTTGAGAAATGCCTCGAACAGATTCTCCTAGAAAAAAAGGTATTTTTTAAAGAAAATATTAGATTCCAAAACAAGAGTTTTGACTTTTCTAAAAAAGAAGGCACCTTACTTTTTGTTATGTTGATTTTTCTCATTTAATGGTAAAAACCCATGATTCGATGTTATAAAGAATGATATATAGCATATAAACAAATCATGATTTCATTTAAGAAATTTGTTTCTTCTCTTTTTAAAGGCTGAAACTTATTAACATAAACAATTTTTTTTTATCAGAAAGGGATTTTAAAAGCACATAACATAGATTAAGATTCAAGTCTATGAAAGAATTAGGTATCTATGATGCATAAATGATGTTTAAAGGTGAAATGACATAGAATCACTTATCCAGTACATAGATGTTCTAGGATTGTCGCCTTGATTTTGATATTTTAGTAACTAATTGCACCTCAATCTTAATTCTCCAAGTTTTATCTCATTTTTTGTCATTGAAATTTTATTTTCAATTCTAGACTTTGCAACATCATTAAGGACATTTTAGGAGCCTTTCATTTCATTTTTTTATTCTCTTTTATAACACTTTTATTCTATTCTCTTCTAAAAGGCTGAAACTTATCAACATAAACAAATTGTTTTTCTTTTTATCAAAAATAGTTTTTAAAAACACGTAACATAGATTAAGGTTCAGGTTTATGAAAAAATTAGGCATATATAATGCTTGAATGGTGTTTAACGGTGAAAAGACAAAGGATCACTTATTCAGTACATAAATCTTCTAGGATTGTCACCTTGATTTTGATATTTTAGTAATTGATTACTCCTTAATCTTAATTCTCCAAGTTTTATCTCTTTTTTTTTGCCGTTGAGATTTTATTTTCAATTATGGACTTTGCAATATCACTAGGAAAATTTGGAGAGCCTTTCATTTTATTTTGTTTTTCATTCTGTTCTCTTTTATAATACTTTCATCATTTTCATACTCTTCCTGTTTTAGTGTAATTAGAGAATTTCATCAATCATCTAAGATTAAAACATGCCCCCAATATAAGAAATTATCCTAGCCTTAGTTATTCTCCAAGAAATATTTAAGGCTTAATGAGGGATGATAATGGATATATTTTAATTTGTGAAGGATACAACGAATATGATTTTTCTTTATCTTAAATACATACATGCTCATATTGATAAATCTTAGCCTTATTCAAATATCATTATTAATTAAGAAACCATGAGATTAACCTCATAGAAGAAGTTGTTGGATTATGACCCATATATGCACTGTTTATTATTATTTAAGTCATAAAATCATTTGATTCTATTTTGAGCATAACTATGTCATTTTAAGCAAGGTTTTTTTTTTTAAGGTTTATTAGTTGTGAAATGGTAACTTTGTTATTAAAAAAGAAGGATCGTTAAGACTTTATATTTTAAGATATATCGAGGATGGAATGGATATTTTAATAGTAAAAAAGAGAGATAAGTTGGACTCTATCTTTTAAGGTTTATTAAGATTAGAAAAGGAGATTTTAGAATTCAAATAAAGATTGCCCTTAACATTTGTATGATATGTTTTGGATTTTGATTGATGAATTTGTTAAATGTTACTTTCATATAAACATATCTTGCTTCTCAAAACAGTAATTGAATATAAAGAAAATAGCACAATTAAAAAGATATATGATGTAGTCCTAAAATAACAAAGTTTTAAACATGCAGGATGATTATAGTTTCAAATTTTAGGGACCTATTTCGCGATAGCCATGATATATTTGTTCACCAAATCAAAATTCAATTTGAACTTCTCTGTTTTATAGGGTCAACTACTTGATCCATTAATCATCAAGATAACATCATACCTTGGTTGCTCGCTTCAACTATCCCAAAACCTATATCGACTATGTTGTATTCACTGCTTTTCTCTTCAAATGATAATTACCCATGCTTAATTAAATTGTTTATATATTTCTTATACCTTTTAAGATGATTTATGGAGTAGCCCACAACTCCTACATGATACTCATATTTAGCATTTTTGTTTATACCATTTAGGAAAGATGGTTGGATGGGTTCGAGTGGTAGAGGTACTATTTTATAGGCATTCATAAGGTGTTTATAAATATTAAAGAGAGAAACTGGGAGTGGAGATTTTTCATAGCGTTTTCTTTAATGACTTGGACTTTGTGTATTTTTAAAAGCATGATGATGAGGTTAAAATAAGGATGGTAGAATTTATCATTTTACATGGTTGAAAGAGGTCCGTTACTGGTTAAAATTTTAGGTGCTTGATGGTGAGAAAAATTTGGATGATGTGACCAAGTTCTTAGGTCATTTCGTCGAATGCTATTAACTCGTAGATTTGTTCCAGTGGCATTCTCTTCAATAATTCCTTATCGTGCCCTCATATCATCTTTCTTTCTCTTAGAGCTCGTTCAACTCTTTCAAACACAACCACAATATCTAAGAATTGCTTTAAAGTATTGCAGATAATACATTCAAAATATAAAGCCTTGAAAGTGTTTATAAAGATGGAGATTATTTTATTTTCAGACAGAAGAGGATTGACTTGAACAACAATTCATTGCCATCTTTGAGCATATTCTTTGACAATTCCATCTACTCTTTTCTTTGTATTTTGCAAGGTAATTCTATCATGGGCCAATTATATATTTAGTCGGTACTGTTTTTTAAAAGCTTTAGCCAAATGACTCTATTTCTTAATTTTAATTCTAATCAAAACCCATGTACCAATTAAGAGCAAGATCATCCAAGCTTTCATGAAAGTGATGCATCAATAATTTTTTTTTCATGGATTACCTTAACAATTATGGTATGATGAAGCCTCAGATAAGTTATAGCACATTGAGATCCAGTAAACTTGTTGAATTGTGACACCTTAAAGCCTTTAAGAATAACAACTTCGAGTACCAAACACATCTTAATATCCTTAAAAGGACCATATCAATTTATCTTTTTAATGGCTTTCAGTCACTCTTCAACTGAATGATACTGATTTACATTTACTTTTTCAATATTCATCTAAAAAAGACAATTTGATCTTGGAAGGGGTTCAAAGTTGCTACATATTTTTTTTTAACAATAGTGCCTGATCCAATTTGGTAGATTAAATAAGAGCTAAAAGTTTATTTTTAGCAAGTCGACACATTTTGAGTGAAAGAATAAGGTACTTCTCATATGATCCCGGTTTATAAAAGATCATGAGAAGACATCCCCATAGTGAGTTATATCGTAGGAACTGGAAGTCTTGTGCTAAGTTTTATGGATTGTAAAGTCGGTTCAAGTAAACCAGCTAATTGATTCATTTCACCTCTTAGAGAGTTGGTTTATTTGGTATGTGCTCTTTCTCTCTCTCTCTCTTCATCTCTCATAACTTGGTATAGTGTAGGCTTTCAAAGAAAATTAAACTTTCAAAATATGAATTGTACTTGTTTCTGTTTTCAGTGTGAAAACTAGAAAATAACTTATGCAAAGATAAATATTCACATAAAAGAAAAAAGATTGATTGTATATGATAATATAAAGAGACATCATAGGAAAGGTTCTAGCCATTATGTGTGAGTAGATTGGCTAACATATTGATCTCAAAAAGGATCCCTCATCGTTCAGGTAAACAAACCTTAAAATTCTTACTCGAGGCCTCCAAAGTGTAAAGAGTACCAGGAAAATTCAATTAACTACTAATCATAATCTTGTAAACTTTTGACAAGAGTCTTGACTTTAACGAGTGCTAGCCCGAGATGAAATCACATCGGGACACTACCAATTCCTTAAGCTAACCTAAGACAATTTGTATGCCAAATAAGGTGTCGTGTCATGGTGTATGGGCACAATCATGTCCAATCTATAAAAATAAAAATGATGGATGAGATGCATGTAAATGAGATATGTAAAACATAAACAATGACAAATATATTGATTAATTTAATCAAATACTCATGGTATGAACATTAAAAGAAAGTATCACAACATAAAAAAAAAACATATTATCTGACAATCAAATGCACAAAAGCTTAGCCCTAAGGTCCCTAATAGAGTTATCATTTTGTCATATAGGACATCTCTACAAACTAATTATGTAAAAAGGGGTTAAAAAAAATCACCACCTAATTTTAAGGTAACTAAAAACTTTAACTGGTCTTTCAAATATTTTTAGGTAAAAGGTTGATTGTGCTAAAGAGAAGATAAAAACCACCCTAAATTATCCTACCTAAGGTAAGTTGTTTCGTGTTTGTTTTTAATGATAAAAATGACTATTGTACTTACATTCTAAGAGTTTGTATAAATTAACCCATATGTATGTGTTTTTAAAGGTAAAATTAGGCTTAATCCTTACTTTTTAGAAGATCCAGAAAAAAATGGTAAATGATAATTAGGCTTTAGCCTGTTTCCTTTGGTTATACAATTTGTATTTTTATTTTTTATGAAATCTGATTTCATGAGGACAAAACTCTTTTAAGGATTTTACTATACTCAGGTCAATTCTTTGATGAAAACAAAACCTCGTATTTTTATTTTTTATGAAATCTGATTTCATAAAGACAAAACTCTTTTAAGGATTTTACTATACTCAGGTCAATTCTTTGATAAAAACAAAACCTTATATTTTCCTTTTGAAAACCACAAAGTATTAACTTCTCAGGAATAAAGTCTTTTTAAGGATTATGTCACTCACATGTTGACTCTTTGATTAAAATAAAAATGAAACTTTTATGTGCACATTTTTTTTAGAAAACAAGGTTATGTTTATTACTTTTTTTTATAAAAAAAACCTCAATTTCTCGAGGACAGAACCCTTTTAAGGAATATCATCCACGAGTTGGTTTTTTTTTATTAAAAAGACATTTTTTAGCAAAAACAAAATCACACTTTTAGATGCAAAAAACTACTTCCTCGTAACAAAATTCTTTTAAGGATTATACCGTCCTCATGTCCACGATGACCAATTAGCATACGTAATGAAATCTATGTAATTGTCATCAAGACACAAGTCTCAATATAATCCAATAAATTCCATACATGAGCAAAAATTATCCACGTATTACAAATAATTCGACACAGTCCAATTAATACAGGTATGTATAATCTAATATAAAAATCATAACATATTGCAAATCAATCAAAACAACATAAATAACAATATACAACTAAACATGTATTCACGAATAAAAAAGCTAACATATACATTCAAATTATATAAATAAATAAATAAATCACACATTGGGGTTCAAAATTGACCTTCGTGAGTTACTAGAGTCATTTGGAACTAGACTGAAATAGCTAGAGTGAAGAGATGCAGTGTCGGCATGTGGGCTATACACGTGGAGGGACCAGTGGGATTCCAGGGCATCATTTTGCGTATTGACATCGTGGGGAAACTTGTGGACTTATGGATTAGTTGCTCCTCTTTTCCTTCTTGTTATCTACTTCGACAGTGTAAACCACCACCACTTGCGTAAAAAGATCAGGGTGGAGAAAGATGGTTGTTGTTGTTTTGATAAAGACTAGTTCGACCAGGGACATTAAGGTTATCGTTGTCATGGTTAGTGCTCAACAAAGAAAGAGAATGATACATCGAGCCTTATAGTGTTGGCTAGGAGTTGCTAGTCAACCTTTTTAAGATAGCATTTGGTTATTATCCTTAGAAAAAAAAAAGATAGAGAAGACAAGACAAAAAATGAGATTAAAACATAATTATATTTAGTAATGATGTATAAGACAAATTGACTGTCTCTATATCTTGTTTAGTTATGGTAAACAAGACATAATAAAATATAAAAAGTCTATTTTACCCTTAATATGTATTGTTATCAAACTTACATATTTAAAAAAAATATCAAATATTTTTTAAATTTAATTTATATCAAGTGTTGAAATTAATAATATTATAATAATCATAGTTATAAAAACTGGACTGACTTAATGGATTGATTTAGGGCCTAAATTGGTCTGAGTTTAAGAAAAATAGAGGAATGATTGACTCAACCTGATCCGGTCAAGAACCCAGGTCAACTTGGGATAAAAGATGAGTAAAAAATTCTTTGACTTTTTTGAAGAAAAAAATTAAAAATTTTAGGTCAGCCGAGTTAACCCTCCCGGCCCATGACATGAACTTTGTCTCGAGTCAACTTCCAAGTCAGGCTTTAAAACTATGATAATAATCATTTATATCCATAAATTGACTCGGGTGCTGACTCTCTCAACTTGTAACCTAAGTCTTGTCCTGGTTGACCTCCGAGTCGGGTTTTAAAACTACTATAATAACAACTTTTGTTTTTATATTGACCCCTAAATCAAGTTTTAAAACTATAATAATAATCATTTTTGTTCTTATGTTAACCCAGGTCACTGGTCAACTCCACTTTTGACTCGAGTCTTATCCTGGATTGACTTCTAAATTAGATTTTAAAACTATAATAATAATTATTTTTATTTTTACATTGACTTAGTTCAATGTTACTTATGACTTAGGTCTCTCGACCAATAACTAAAAATATTTATTTTTATAGTTTTATCTTTTTAACTAAATATATTTCTTTCTTCACTGTTTATATCTTTCCTACGGCAGAAGAATAACCAATTACAATCTAGAAAAAATTTACGGCTACTAGGTATCGTTTGCATGGACTAATGACTGTTGGGGTAAATTAAAGTTGTCCTTTGCTCTCTTCTCTTATTTGCTCGGTGGTTTCTTTGTTACTATCACTCTAAGAACGGGTATTCATCCTAGGCGAAGAAAGTCAAGCAGGATCGGATTCAGTTCCCCTTCTAGCGGCGGTTCCTGATTCAATTGGAAGTGGTACTCTTGATTCAATTCCACCAAACAGTTCCATAGGAGCTTGCATTCGAGTCCTTTTATTTATAAGGGGTTTTATTTTTTTTTTTTGTTAATGCCTGTATTTATATCGTGTGCTTCTCTGTGTGGAATAAGATAAAAATAATAAACTGAAAAAATAATGAATCTTCATATTATTTCAATCTGATTTTCCAATTTTACTTAATTTTCTTTCTTTTCCCTCTCTTGCATAATTTTGCTTTATAATTTTTTCCCTAATCACCTAGTTCCTTTCTTTCTTTCTTTCCTCCTAGTTCATCCCCTTTATTTTTTATATCTTTTTTATCAAAAAATAAAATAAATAAAAACAAAAATTAGTTCAACATTATTAAAAATGAGTTATGACATAATATGTGAGACCGAGGACACATACGGCGACTCTGACTTGAGGACTTCAGTCCAAACAAAACAGTGCCTTCCTCCTAGAATCCACCTGCATGTGGAAAATAAATTAGCGACATTTTGTAACGATCCTTTTTTTTTCCTCACCAAATCCTTTCGCACACTACAATTCACAATGCGAGCATATTCCAGAAATATACATGGTTCGAAAATCCAAATAAAGCTGCACTATATATATATATATAGCTTTTCTGTCTCAACATCGACTAAATTACCCATGGCAACTCTGTGGACATGTCGAAAAGGCAAATCTCCTATTTAGAGTGAGAAAGAGAAGAAAATGAGGAGAATGCATGTCGATAATTGATACTTGTTGTATCAATGTTTTAGTTTGTCGGTGATCTTCCATTCATGGCATCTTGAGCATTTCCATGGGAAGCTGCCCCTGAGAACATTTCCATCATTGACCTGAAAGCTCCTCTTAGTTCATCCGGCATAGTTTCTGTCATATTCACACCTAGGTGGGGTTGATCCGGCATAGTTTCTGTCATGTTCACACCTAAGTTCCCACCTATTATTATTTCAGGTTCATCAGATCCATGAGCGCTCCCATCTTGTCCTTGCCTGTCCTGAGATTGCTCTCCCATGTGAGCAGTCATGTTCCGTAACATGCTTGAAAAGTCAACAGAAATGCCGTTAATGTCAAATTGCATTGGCATACTATGGCTCCTAGACCCTCCTGTGGATTGATTGCTAGATTCATAATTATCACGATTGGATGAACTAGAATTCTGCACAGAGAAGGATTAGAACATATGAATCCTGGTGATGAGTAAAGCAAACAAAATGAAGAATAAAGTGATGATTATTAGTGTATTCAAGACAAATTTTCAACTTCCAATGAGTGGCACAAGGATATTTGGAACGTAATACAACAATCAAACTGAAGGTGAAAAGGAGGAAGAACACGCTTTTCCGGTATAAAAATTGCATCCATAAACATAGGTTGTATTTGCTAATGATAGTGAAAAACACTGGGAAGCTTGAAGACAAACGAGTTCAATAATGAAAAGACAACTTCCAAATATATGCATTCCCAGGATACACTGAAGGTACATGCAGTAAATGGGGAAAAGCAAACAATAAAGATTTCTATAAAATGTTCAAGCTTCATATCGCCTACTTGCATCCTTGAAAACAAAATAATTTATGAATAGTAGCACTACTATTGCAGCAACAGCTGATTTCTTTTGATAACAAGAAGCCAGAACCATTACAGTAGTATTATAATATCAAGTTGAATAACTAAAAGATTGTTTATCATCACATACCAAATTTTTCTTAAAAAAACAAAAATCTATACCACACTGGTCCAGCAATTCAATTCTCAAATGGTGGAGAAAAATAGAAAAGTAAAATACCTGGCCTTGTTCTGTTCGTTGCTGCTGTTCTATCAATTTCTGCTCAGCTACCTACGTTCATAAGGACAATAAGCAATAACCATAAAAGAACATGAGGACAAGAGAACTAAAGAAGGCACAAACCCGAATATTTTCTTTGACCGTTTCATTACTGGGGTCCAGTTGCAAGGCTGAAGAGGGAAAAAAAATCAAAATTTGAAGTTAGATTATTTACCATAATAATGAGTCTTTAAATTTCACATGCCAAAGTTCAACATTATTGCTTCCTCGATGTAATCATTAAATTAATCATGATATTGCCAACCATGTTCTAATGGTTTAAATCACATCTCAATGACACTAATAATGACTTAAACAATCTATTTCATAAATTCTGATATTAACCACACACAAAAAAAAAATATGCTGTGTTCATATATTCTCTTTGCTTTGACTTTCATAGAAGGCAAAAACATTTATTAGCGAGGAGAAATGAACACCACAAAAAAATAACTAATAGATTAAAATTCTTAGTGGAAAAACTATTACCAGCACTAAGGATTGGAAATTTGACTGCTGGATGGCCTCCAGCAAATTAGGTTCATCTCTCAAAAGCAATTAGCATGGTGCAAGTAAAACAGATGCTGATAATTTTATATAACTATATCATATGAACTTGGACAAGGGGCAGTGGTTGCAACAAGGAAACTCAGTAGACAATTATTAACCGGTTTTTAGTGCTAAGACAATAATCATTAAACACCCCAAATTCACATGCAAACAACTCATGTAATAAGTGTGCTGAAATGGAAATGTGGAGACGAGGAATAATACACAGTGAACATAGAGCATTTATCTGTCAGCCAGAGAGTATTTAGAATTGTTACTGACACCAGATTTCTCCACAGAGCATCAGTGCCATCTAACAGCACCAGCTATAATACAGAATCAGCTTAAATCCTTTGGAAATTGAGAACTAGGCTGCGTGTACACCCACACTACCATCCAGCAGCATTTTATGCTTGATTATTAGGGTTTTTGGGAGGTCTACTAACATCAATGGATTGCCAACTTTTCTCTTTTAATGCAAATTGATGATGGACTTGCATTTGTGAAAATATTGAAAGCTAGCTAGAATGCTACACAAACTCATCTAACTACAATCCAATATTCACATTTCTGAAACAAAACAATTGTACAGCTAAACATAAGACACAACACATCCTTATCAAATTATCAAGCAAGAATGCCTATTCGAGAACATGAAATTATTAGGGCAACACCAAGATGGTAAAAAACTAAACATGTATAAGGATACGAAAAACATAAACATAGAATTCAAGCATAGCTAAAGGATTTTACTAGTAGATTGTGTGACAATTAGCATCTCTTAATATCCAAGAATTAGTGTTACACCCACCTTTCTTAAATCCTTTATCAATAGCATCCCTGTAGTTCCCTTGTGCATAATAGGCTAATCCAAGGCGACTGTAAGCTTTACTGTAACCTGGGTCAATTTCGACAGATTTAAGACAATCTCTGATTGCTTCAGTATATTTGTGGATCTGAGTGTAGGCAGCTGCCCTGATGTTCATGAATTATGTTAATCAATTGAAACCTTGAATGTTTGTGAAACTACATATACAGCTATAAAGGGCCCCAGTCATAGCCCTAAACAAATTGGCACAACGCACACTCTCCTAATACTCAAACATAGGTGCAAGCAGGAGACAAATTTCCATGTGAGAGATTCATATATTGTGAGTATGCATAATACAAAGGATCAGTAGTGCACCTGTTACAGTAGTAAACAGCATTGTTTTCACAAAGTGAAATGGCGCAAGAATACAACTCTATTGCATCAGAGTAAAGTTTACACTGCACAGCCCTGTTACCTAAAAAGCAAACAAAGATTACATCAAACAATCAGCCTAAAAGCAACAACAAACTAATATATGCAACAGCTTGAACACAGTACTGATGTGAACAAGACAGCTGAGTGAATCAAGGAAATGATGAAATATG
>Ga0325410_1003377_pt1 | contig 18002 bp, 10 predicted proteins | sample PopdelMetagenome_16_FD_206182 | JGI IMG/M metagenome (GOLD analysis project Ga0325410, IMG submission 206182) | Populus deltoides microbial communities from Bellville, Georgia, United States - Xylem-PdIQD-R3 | ecosystem: Host-associated > Plants > Phyllosphere > Stem > Wood/Secondary xylem... | reverse complement strand
ACACCTTAGTAGAACTAATGAAGATGGCTTGATGGTGATGGAGGAAGGAACACATTTCTTAGTTGTAGAAGGTCAAGAGTACCCGATTTCCATTGTAATTTGATATGGAGAATCGATTCTTCAAAACCGAAAAACCAGTATTTGAAAGTATAGTGATGGTAGTACCATGTTTATGAACCAGAGAATGTGGCAGGGGGTGTTGGAAAATTTGTTTAATAACATGGTTAGGCAACATATTTGAGGTTAAATTAGAAATGAGGTTTATTGGGTTATAAATTTAAAAATTTGTTGGGATTTAATGTTTAATATAAAACATCAAATGAGAAATTGATTTCATTGGAGAAACCTGAAATGTTTTATCTCACCCAGAAAAAAAAAATTTTTCTTGATATTTATAAAATAAAAAGTTAAAAAGTTAAAATTGATTCAAAAAACACAAGATATTCTAAACAAAATCATAGCCAATTTTGCAATACATGAATACAATAGAAGCACTTAGAAGATTAAAATATAATAATCTTATATTTAAAATGAAAAGATGAAATCCATTGTCATTGATATAGCTTTACCATAAAAACACAAAAATTCTTATAATTCAACAAATATGTTTATTACAATCTTCCAAGAAGTAGCATGAATATCATAAAATATTAAAATCCTATAGCTAATTGAAGATTGATAAAAGTCCTACAACTAGATGAAAACATTCAGGAAATCCTATAGCTAGATAAAACTAAAGATCTTACAACTAAAATAGTTGTCATATCAAACTAATTTTGAGGAGCATATGGAGAACTTGTAAAAAATAAACATAGTAAAATTAAAAATAAAAGTTATATCATCACATTATGGCATTAACAAATCATACATATATTTAAATTACACTCACAACTCCCACTTACTTGGGGTCCTACAACCAATACTTATCATGCATCACACCAAGTCCTACATCACATTTTATTCTTAAAAATATTAAGAAAACACTTCTTGATATTCTTTTAACAATCCAGGTACTTGTTACTCATGAATACATATACTTTTACATAATTACACATAATTTTTAGACTTTTAAAGTTTCAACTTATGAAATGCTAACAAATAAATTAATTTCACGTGCTCACACATATTATGTTTTTTTTTCCACATAATAACCATCCATATTCCTTAAACAATCCAAATAAATTAAGTAAAAATCAAGAAAAAACCAAAACACAAAATCAGGCTACCACAAAATATTAGCCAAAATAGTCTCATTGTTTTGAGAAACGGTCTAACCATTTCTCAAGCTGGTTTAGTCGTTTCTCAAAACTGCTAGCCCGTTTCTGCTACTAGAAAATTCCCCCTTTTATTTTTTTGTTTTGGCTAAAATCTTCACCTTTGCAACCAACTTAGGTTTTACCTTCAAGATCAATCCTTGAATCATACAAGTTACATACGTAACACTTCAAATGATGAATTTTTAAAAGAATTACACTCAATTTCCACAATTTCTAACATTCAAAAACTCAAGGAACTCATCTTTCCTCCTAGATTCTCATACATAACTCAATTTAATTGCATTCCTGGTGTTACACAATCATAATCATACATAAGATCATACAAAGACTACACCTAGAACTTTCCCTTATTAGCTGAACTTAATTAGAGTGTTCACTCTTGGATTTCTCTTCAATTTGTGGTTTAATTCTCCTAATTACTTCTTATTACATCATTATTTCAGGTCTATAAAATACAATACATTTTCTCTAATCTACATGAACCCTAATTTTACAGATAAAATTAAGGCTTTTCCCTTCATGTTCAAAATTAAGTAGAAGAATAAGAACGTTATGACACCTTACCAAATAATCATGAATTTATAAGATTACTTATATAATACTTTTTTGATTGATTTCCCCTTCTTCTTTAATTCTTTGAGCTTTTCCTTAATTTCCTTGAATATCCTATTATTATTTTTTATTTCTTGTGTACTTAATTTCCTTTTCTACTGATCTTTCTTTGTGTTTCTCTTAGTTTTTTATGCTTATGTGTTCTCTCTCAAAAATCAAAAGGTCACAGAGAGTTCTCCCATCTCTTTCCCCCTTTTATTTTTTAAAGTGACAACTCCTCTATTTTCCAAGAGAAAAAAGTTAATTTTTTATCTTGTTTTTTAAGAGAGCTAATTTCATTTTAAACCTTAATCTTCCCACTTCCAAATTGGGGTCCTTCCCTCCTAGGTCAATCCTAGTGTTCAACCTTAATTCCTTTTTTTATACAATTTTTGTCATTTTTTTATTAGAGATTTTACATATCTTTTCTCTTTTATTTTTTTGTATTAGATGAATCACTAGAGAGAAAAAAACCAAGAAAAATAAGAAAACAAACCCTAGATATGGTAAGATCTAAAGAAAATTACTTGTAACAACAAAAATTAAAGAGAAATAACTTGAAATTAGATGTGCTCTAATACCAAATTAAAGTAGAATTGTCCTTTAGATTGCTAATTTGAGATGTGAAGAAAATTTTGCAATTTGACCCAATAAAAAACTTGTATTGAGAACCAAAGTTATATGCAATTAATCACCCCCATCCTATGTCTATAACAATACATGAACGAGAAGTATATATAAATCATCACAAAGTTGATCAATCATTCGAAGAATTTGTAAGTTCAATCAAGAACTTAGTACGAGAATCACTCAATCACATAAAGAGAAATAAAGCACACAATATGCGACAATTTTAAAGAAAATATCATAAACTAAAAAATAATGTTAACAATTGGTTTATATAGTAGAAAGTTAACCCCTAACTTGACTTAATGGACCCAAACTTTATAAATAAGCCTTAACACATTAAATTACCAAAATAATGAAAATAACAAAATAAAACCTAACCCAAACAAAACTTTAAATTTCTTAGGCCTTTAAATAAACTAAAACAAAAATAAATAATAGTCCAACTAATTAAAACAAGAACAAAGTTGAATTTCATAATCTGTTGGCAGAATCAAAGCTCAACTTTAAATGAATGGTTCTCTATATTTTTGATGAATTACAAGGCTACCGTATATAACTGGAAAGCTATGGATGTCTACTTTCCAATACAACTGAAATTGTACCAAAATTCATTTTGTAGCTTTAGTTATGGTCAAAACAGTAGCTAAAGGTCAAAACTAGCAAATTAAAATTTCCTTATTCCAATCTTTCTGTTATGTTTAGATGCTCCCTTTAAGCCTTCTTGACACATAAATCAAATTAATCAAGGCTTGTTTTTTATTTTTTGATATCTTCTTGAAGTCCATCTCAACTTATGTATCTTGAAGAAGTCCATTAATTACCTTATTGAACCTCTTTACTTTAAGTCTTGTGACTAGACCCAATGGAACCTCTAATGAATCTTTTTGTGTTGAAGTTGAAATCACATAACAAAGTAGAGAGAATTCTTTAACATATGGAGGTCCTAGAGTATATAAGGGAGAAACCAATCACCATCATATTAAAGAAGAAATATTCTACTTAATGGGAACAACTAAAATGGACTTAGAAAGAAAAGAGGAAAATCAAAGATTAGTAATTGAGAAAAAATAAGGAAGAAGATGAAAGATATTATTTTTTTTCTTTTGGGTACACTCAAACCCTATACCAATGACTCCCTATATTAAGGTAAGGGGCAAGGTCTATTAATAAGTATTTTATTGAGTTATATGAATTGGTAGCCAAGAATGACCTGTCATTAATGAAAGAGTAATTGGTGGCACAATACTCGAGTGGATTACAGAAGTCTATATAAGACGTGCTTTGTCAGTAGTTATTATGGTCAATTTTAGAACCTATTAGAGAGTCATAGAGAAACAAAAAAATAGGAAAACCAATAGGGGTTTTTAGACTATCCAGAATAACAAGTTTGAAATTGATCAGAATACCAAGAGTGCACGTACCAACAATTAGTGAACAACCAATCAACCTACACCTACTCTTTAACAAATTATAAGTTAGAATTTTTCTTATAGTTCTTGATCTTAATGTTATATATGTTGTAAGAAGGAGTATTATTATATTGAATTTCATAAGTCAGAGATTCGTCCAAGTAAGATATGTTGATAAAAGAAGAATCTAAGAAGGAAAATGTAGTGCAATGAAATTGTATGTGAAGATAGTGGTGCTATATTAGTCATTTGAAAGAGTTTATTAACTCTTAAGTGTAATTTAGTTTAAGATTGGTTGTCCACTAGCATTTTTCATTCGACATTCACCATCATAGATAAGGTGTGCAATCTAATTATCAACAATGCAGCTGTAAGAATATAGTGTTAGCAGAGGTAGTAAAAAAATCATAACTCAAAACAGATAGTCATCTTAAACCATATAAATTGACCTAGATAAACTGAGACGGTGAGGTAATTGTGGATAAACGATATCTTATTTTATTTTCCATAGGCAAAAAGTATTATAATAGTATATGGTGTAATGTAGTTTCATGAGGTGTATGGAAAAACTATTTTTGAAGTTGGAGACTTGGTATAGGCAATTCTAACTCATGATTGATTTCTTATGGAAAATTATAAAAAGCATAGAGAGAGTAGATTGGTTCTTGTGAGCTGCTACAAAAAATAAACGATAATGCTTATTGACTTCTGTTTTCTAGTTATTTGAAGACTTTTGATGTTTTCAATGTTCAACATTTGCCTTCTTGTCTAGTAGATGATCAAAACTCAATAATGAGTTCTCTTCAACTTGTGAAGACCAATGCAAGAGGTTTTGGTAAATTAGAAAAAAATTTATTGTATTTGGACCATATACATAATCTAGCATAAATATATTTAGACTAGATGGACAAGTCCAAGCACATGAAAAAAAAAAACATGTTCGTACTAAATTACTTGTTTGATGGAAAGAAGTATCACAATTCTTTTATACTGGAGACAAGGGATATCAAATAATCACTATTATGTTTTCGTAGTCGGTAATGATTCTCAAAACACGAGATTGCAGTTACATGCCAGGTTTCTGTTTGCATACTGTGGCTTCCAACAATGGATTGCAGATTTCAAATGCATGGAAAGAACAGTCACACTGGAACAACCTCTTTCATGGAACACAATACATAGTATGACTGCGTGTCGTAGAATATGGGGGAACTGGGAAACAAGCGTTAGTCAATGCCCAAATAAAAGATCTTAGAATAGGTTCCTTCACTTTTATATTTTCCCAGATCATTTAGTCTAGGGCAAATAAATTTTAGCAATGTTAGGTAGATGTCGGCATGCTGGACAGTGTTAATTAGACTATATAGGAATAGACTGAACTGGACATATAATTATATCGTATTTTACGTTTGGTGTGCGTCGAGGATAATGTTTTCTATTTTATATTGGTAGATAATCGGACAAGATAAAATAATATACTGTAATGATAATAACATTCATGGTTTTTTAATGTTTGTAGTGTAGATTATAACATATATTTAATCCAAAAATTCATTTTATTTTGTTTTTAACTACCTAAGAATACATAAATATGATGTTGTTTTCGACCAAAGATCCCATATTTCAGCATTTAGTTTTTTTTAATAAGTAGCGTGAAAGATAAGCAGAAACACGCATTCAACAATTTTCCTTTCCTTATTCTTTTCTTGCTGAACTTTCTCAGCAACCAAACAAGCAAAGCGAAACAGAAAATCAAACTTAAGCCTTGGCTTCCACTATGATCCTAATGAATTGAAAAGTAAAAATGAACAAAATCTTGTTTTGCTTTTTATTTGGTTGTTGAGAAAATGGAAGGAAACAACAAGAGCACCTAGCCCTTAAGCCTCCTACAGCAACTAATTTCAGCATTTCAAAAATAAATAAAAAATTAGCGTAGGAAATAAAATATGTTTACAGTTTTTATTTTCTTGATGCATTGATTTTCGCAGCAACCAAACATGGAAGCAAGAAAATATGGAACAGGCGCATTGTATGAGAGAGAGAGAGAGAGATATATATATTACTTGGGAAGAGAGTCTATTTAGTTACCTTTTGGCATGGACACTATAGTTCATAAATAACTACAAAAATTAATTTTTATAATATTCAAGTATATATCAAACAACTTTTGAAAAAAATAATTTTTGTACAGGGCCACGTTAAGTATTCATCTTTATCCAGGCACCGTAACAACTCGTAAAGTAATGCGTAGAGCAGATATAGTTTTCCTAGAAATTGTCAAACCTCACAGATCCCCAAGAGCCAAGTGATTTAGAGCCCTCGTCCTGGGGAAGAAATTGTCAAACCTCACAAATTCTGAATATCAGAAATGTCACCTGACCCTTTTTCCTATAAAACTCACTTCAAAAACAAATATAATTCATTCCATCTATTCAGTTCTTAACAACAAATTCACAGAATGAAACTCCAAAACTTGGTCGTTTTCCTCATATTCCATATTACTTCTCTTCACTTGTGTGTTGCGTCGACAGATTCATCTCACCCACAGGATCCTTACTCATGTGCTTCTGCTTCACAACCTCCATACTCGTGTGATTCATCTGACCCATCAACAAAGACGTATGATTTTTGCAAAACCACGCTGCCTATAAGCCGAAGAGCAGAAGACCTTGTCTCTAGACTAATGTTTGAGGAAAAGGCAACGCAGCTTGTTGACACATCCCCGGCAATTCCGAGGCTTGGCATTCCTGCCTATGAATGGTGGTCCGAGGGATTACACGGCATTGGTTTTCTGACCAGGGTGCAACAAGGCATCAGTTTTTTTAATAGGACCATTCAGCATGCCACAAGCTTCCCTCTAGTCATTCTCACTGCTGCTTCATTTGATGCCCATATTTGAAGTGTGGCTGGGGTGAGTTTCACCCGCAGCCACACATAATATCATTTGGTAAAAGAAAAAAAAATTCTTTTTATTGATAGAACCCACTACAAATTAAAATGAAACCGCAAGTTTTGGAGAAGCAGCATTTGGCTGCTTCTCCTGAGGCAAGAAGCTGTAACAGTGGAGCATGGCTCCACTGTACAGTGCGAGTGAATTAATTCACTCGCACTGTACACTTAAATTTAAATCATTTTTTTTGAAAATCCAGGAAAAGTTTAGTTTTTTTTAATTATTATTTTGACAAACCAGGAAAAGTTTAGTTTTTTCTTTTTATTATTATTTCGAAAAACCAGGAAACATTTAGTTTTTTTTTTGAAAAACTAGTGCAGTTAAGTGATTTTACTCGTACTATTCACGTGAACATGAACAATATTTTTTTTTGTTTTTTTAAAAAATTAGTTTAAGATGAATTAAATTTACTCGTACTGTAATCTCAATTTTATTTCTGATAATATTTTAACTAATTTTATTGCATGCTTAAAAAATCATGAAAACTGTAGTTTTTATCGAATGAATTTTGTACGTAATGAAATTGTAAAATATTTTTTAAAAAATTAAGTTTTACTCAAAAAACTAGTATTTAATATTATTTAATAACACTATATAAATTAGAAGGATATCGCATGATGACGTAGCATTTGTGGAATTTGATCGCAATTCCAATTATATTCTTGCCGGGTCCGACCCAGTTAAAAAAAATTCAGGTTATATTTTTATTTTAATTGTGTTTTATTCAAAAAATTAGAAGGAGATCGTTTGATGACGTAACAAAAAATGCAGTTTTTGTTGTTGCGTGCTTAAGAAACCATGAAAAATATAGTTATTGTTGGATATATTTCGTATGTGATGACATTGCATATAGTTTAATGGAATAATAAAAAATATTTGATATCAATATTATTTATTTCATGATGTAATAATAGTAGTTAAATCTACAATATTTAAATTAAAAATATTTTTTAATTATTTTATAACCTCAATTTGAAAAGCATTTTTTTAACCAAACACATTAAACTACTTTTTGTTTAACCTCAATTTCAACCACAGTTTTAACCAAACATATATTTTTCTAAACCAACCTCAACTAAGAGTACTTTTTATAAAATAACTTTTTTAAAACCACAACCACAACAGCAACAACAATACCAAACACACTTTTGGTATCGCATTGGTCAAGTAAGTGTATATATGTTTGGGATGTGGTTCAACATGTTTTGAATTCTTTTTCTTTAAATTAATTTTTTTTTAGTATTTTTAGATATTTTGATGAGTTAATATTAAAAATAAATTTTAAAAAAATAAAAAAATATGATTTTTATATATTTATAAGAAAAAAACACATGCATAGCTATATTTTTCTTTTTCATTTCCGTACGCAAAAGATTCAGCATTGTCACTTCAATTCATTGAAAAGAGAAAAACAGAGGTCAACATCCAAAGTCATGATATTCAAAATGGAGTTGGGAGTACAATTGTAAAAGTAAATGGACGTGTCTGGAATTTCTTTTCTTTTCTTTCCACCTCTTGGATCATTCATTTGTGAATGGGTTCTTGAAGGCGACTGGTAAAGAAGCTAGAGCCTTATACAATGCTGGACAAGTTACAGGCTTCGGATTTTGGGCACCAAACGTCAACATATTTAGAGACCCTAGATGGGGAAGAGGGCAAGAGACACCTGGAGAAGATCCATTGGTTGTAGGGAAGTATGGAGCGTCATTTGTCAGAGGAGTTCAGGGGGACTCTTTTGAAGGAGAGTCGACCCTTGGTGACCATCTTCAAGCTTCAGCTTGTTGCAAGCATTATACTGCCCACGACTTGGACAATTGGAATGGCGTGAATAGGTTCAGATTTAACGCTATAGTAAGTGATATGCAATGGTTTAAGAACCTGATGTGTTTAAATAGTTTTTTTTTAATAATATAAAAAGTGGTGAGAAATCGGGCTGTTCAGTTCTGCTCTTATATATGATTTTTTTAAAAAAAATTTATGGCCATATCCCAGTTGTTTTAACTTGATGTATAATATGTGTTTTAAGGTTTTTGTGTTAAATGAAATTCTCTGCCATGTCATTTACATGCAAGCACCATTTTCTTGGCGCAGGTCACATTGCAGGACATGGCAAATACGTACCAGCCTCCATTCAGAAGTTGCGTACAAGAAGGAAAAGCTAGCGGGATAATGTGTTCTTACAACGAAATTAATGGAATCCCAAGCTGTGCACATTACGATCTCTTGACTAAGACACTCAGACAAGAGTGGGGCTTCTACGGGTAATAAAATAAAATAAATGTTCCAATGATGGGAATGAAAATTACTTAAGAAACAAAATTATGCAAGGTCATTGCTGAAAAAATATAGGTACATCACGTCTGATTCTGATGCCGTCAACGTCCTACATGTTGAGCAAAAATACGCTAAAACACCAGAAGATGCAGTGGCCGATGCGCTTAAATCTGGTATTGTGACTCTCTCCTTTTGCCTTGTTATACTAGAATTTGTATTTATATGCAAGTTAAATGAACAGATCAAATAAGAAAGAGGTGGTTGGTATAGATGTTTAATGAAGGAAAGAATAATGTGGTCCACAAGTGGAAATTCTCAGAGTATCTGCAGATCTGGGCAATAAAGTCGTCAAGAAAATCCCAGGAAAGGAATTCCCTCGAGATTGTATGTACTACTACTAAGTGGCATCTCGTTTAGGCAAAGCTAAAATTAACTGGTCTAAACATGAAAAGTATCCCTTGCATTTTTCCTGTGATAATTAACATATTAAGGAACTGTCGCGCTTCACAGTAGAATGAGCTAGGATTGTGTGACTCACCGAAGGACCAATCAAACAGCTGCAACAGCTATGGTTAAAGAACTTGTTTCAACTTCCGAATTCAGAGAGACGACTTACGAAATGCATAAAATAAAATAAAAAACTGTAGCTTGTTCCTGTCTTCTAATCTCCTAGAGAACGAACTTCAGGGATGGATGTGGAATGTTCAACCTCTGCAAGATCAAAAGATTTCCCTGTTAGTTACTTGAGGAACTACACCAAATCAGCTGTTGAAAAGAGAAAAGTGACAGTAAGTGAAATAGACAGAGCCCTTCACAACCTCTTCTCTACGAGGATGAGATTAGGACTATTCAATGGCGATCCCACCAAACAGCTCTACAGCGATATTGGTCCAGACCAAGTCTGTTCCCAAGAACATCAGGCTCTAGCCCTTGAAGCAGCTCTAGATGGCATTGCCCTACTAAAGAATGCTGATAGGCTTCTTCCTCTTTCAAAATCAGGAATCTCTCCTCTTGCAGTTATAGGCCCCAAGGCGCACAATTCAACAAACCTTCTTGGAAATTATTTTGGTCCAGCCTGCAAAAATGTTACAATATTGGAAGGATTGCGGAACTATGTCAGTTCTGCCTCGTATGAAAAAGGTTGCAATAATGTTTCGTGCACTTCAGCTGAAAAGAAGAAACCAGTAGAAATGGCACAAACGGAAGATCAAGAGATATTAGTAATGGGACTGGATCAAAGTCAAGAGAAGGAGAGGCTTGATCGTATGGACTTGGTGCTCCCAGGGAAGTAGCCAACGCTAATAACTGCTGTAGCAAAAGCTGCCAAAAGACCTATTGTTCTGGTGCTTCTTGGTGGAAGTCCAATGGATGTAACTTTTGCAAAGAATAATCGAAAAATTGGGAGCATTTTATGGGCTGGTTATCCAGGTCAAGCTGGAGCACCTGCTCTAGCGCAGATTATTTGGCGAGCACAACCCAGGTGAAGTATTACGATGCTTGCACAGTGTAATTTGGTCCTTAATTCAACTAGAAAGAGGCGGTGCATATTCTACTGCTAAATTATTTTCAATTGAATGATATTCGTCTTGCTGCAATGCAGGAGGGAGATTACCAATGACTTGGTATCCGCAAGATTTCACCAAAGTACCAATGACAGACATGAGAATGCGTCCTCAACCATCTACAGGAAATCCTGGCCGTACTTACAGATTCTACGAAGGGGAGAAGGTTTTCGAATTCGGGTATGGTCTCAGCTACTCAGACTATTCTTATTCGTTTGCCTCTGTTGCACAGAACCAGTTGAACGTGAAAGATTCAAGCAATCAGCAGTCTGAGAACTCAGAGACTCCTGGATACAAGCTAGTTTCAGACATTGGTGAAGAACAATGTGAAAATATCAAGTTTAAAGTCACCATCAGTGTTAAAAACGAGGGACAGATGGCAGGTAAGCATCCTGTATTGCTTTATGCGAGGCACGCAAAGCCTGGAAAGGGAAGGCCAATCAAAAAGTTGGTTGGATTCCAAACTGTGAAATTAGGTGCAGGAGAGAACTGAAATGAATATGAGTGGTGCAGGAGAGAACTGAAATGAATATGAGTTGAGCCCTGTGAGTGTTAAAATAATTAAGATGAAACATAAAAAAAAAAATTAGAATTTTGAATAATTTATATATTATAAGTGCTCAGTTTTAACTTGAATATAAACAAAGTATATATAGGTTAAACTGAAAGTACTATTCTACCCTTAATAAATAAGACTACATAAATATTATTTAACATCTCCTCTCAAACTCACGATGCGGCAGCTACAAGTATCGAGAGTTTGCCAACCAGAAAACAAAAACGAGAGATGGAATGCGTTTTAGTAAAGAAATCTGTAATCTGCAAGGAAGAAAGAACAAAATGCAAAACAATGGTGCCATGTTTGAGATGATGACAAGTAAGATGACAATCGATCTCAATGTGCTTAGTTCGCTCATGAAAAACCGAGTTATGAGCAATCTGAATAAAACTCTGGTTGTTACAATACATAGGAGTAGGATGAGAAAAAAAACTCTCATATCAACAAGTAACCACCATAACCAAACAATCTCTTTGGTAGTAGATGTCATGGCACGATATTCTGCTTCGGTGGATGATTGAGAAACAATAAATTGTTTTTTGCTCTTCCAAGAAATAAGAGAATCACCTAAAAAGATACAAAACCCGGTAACAGACTTGCGATCTGTGGGATCACTACCATGATCAGCATCAGAGTATGCACGTAACTCCAAGGAAGAGGTGGATGAAAGTAAAAGACTTTGAAAAACTGTACCCTGAAGATATCGCAAAATATGAAGAACAGTTGCCCAGTGAACAATAGTAGGAGAAGCAATAAACTGACTAACAACATGAATAGCATATGCAATATCTAGACGAGTAATGGTGAGATATACCAAACTCCCAACAATAGTACGGTATAAAGTAGGATCTATCAAAGGTAAACCATCAGAAGAAGAGTACCTTGCGTTAACCTCAATAGAAATATCTACAGTCTTGTTATCAATTAGTATAGCCCGCTCAAGAATATCTGCAACATATTTCGACTGAGAAAGAAGGTAACCTGTAGGTGAGTATGTTACCTCAATACCCAAGAAATATCAAAGATAACCCAAATCCTTCATTTCAAATCGTCTAGCCAACCCTGTCTTCAAAACTGAAATACCATCAATATCATCACTAGTAATAATCATGTCATCAACATATAAAGACAGAATGATACGACCAGCATCAGTGCACTTAATAAAAAGAGCAGAATCATGACTGCTAGAAACAAAGCCAAGAGACGAGATCACAATAGAGAATTTCTCAAACCAAGCACGAGGTGCTTGTTTGAGACCATATAATATATTCTTAAGCTTACAAACATATCCAGAGTCATGTGAAATACTAGGAGGGGGTGCCATATAAACTTCTTCTTGAAGATCTCCATTCAAGAAGGCATTTTTAACATCAAGCTGAGAAATATGCTACTGACGAATCGAAGTTACGACAATGAGAGTATGAATAGTAGTCATTTTTGCAATCGGGGCAAATGTCTCCTCATAGTCCATACCATACTGTTGAGAGTATCCTTTTACAACCAGCCTAGCTTTGTATCGCTCAATAGACCCATCAGAATTAGTCTTGATCTTATACACCCAACGACAACCAACAACACTCTTACTAGGAGGTAGAGGAACCAGATTCCAAGTATCTGTCTTATGCAAAGCAGAAAGTTCCTTATCCATAGCTTGCTGCCAAAGCGGATTAAGAATTGCCTCTTTATAGGAAGGGGGCTCAAAGAGACAATGAATAGAAGCTACAAAGGAAGTAAATGATGAAGAATAACAAGAATAAGCAAAATCTGGTAGTTTTATGGACTTACGAATGTGGATGGACTGACGTGGAGGTGGATCCACAATCTCAGATGAAGCTTGAGGGGCTGTAGATGAGAATGGAGCTTCAGGTATGCCAGATAGTAAAGTAGCAGTACCTGCAGAGTTATGAGTACAAATTGATCGAACATAGGGAGAGGTACCATTACCAGAATCCTCAAAAAAAGGATCTATACGAATAAGATCAGATTTAGTCAGGTTATGAGTAGTGGATGGAATAGAAAAGAAAGGTATATACTCAAGGAAGACAACATGACGAGACACAAAAAGTTTCTGAGTTATTGGATCAAAACAATGATACCCCTTTTTACCTTCACCATAACCCAGAAAGATACAAATAGTGGATCAAGAGGATAGCTTACTGTGTTCTACATGAGGACGAAGAACGAAACAAGTACAACTAAAAACTTTAAATGAGGAATAATCAGGGACATACCCATATAACTTTTTCAAAAGGAGATAGACTCGAACTATGAGAAGATGGAATTGTATTAATTAAACTTACAGCAGTAAGAATAACTTCTCTCCAAAACTCACTAGGAACAAAAGCAAACAACAAGAGAGAACAAACAGTTTCGATAATATGCCCATGTTTTCTTTCAGCAACACCATTTTGCTCAAGAATATCTGTACATGAAGTTTGGTGGATGGTTCCATCTAAGGTAAGCAATTGGTAAAATTTATTAGAGATGTATTCCCCACCCAAATCACACCTAAAGCATTTGATCACAGTAGAATGTTGAGTTTTGATAAGAGCTCGAAAAACTGCATATATCTCAAAGAATTCAGAATGATGTTTCATTAAATAAACCCAACAATAACGAGTATGATCATCAATGAAAGAGACATAATATCGAGACCCGCCTTTTGTGGCAACAGGAGGTCCCCATACATCAGAATGAATCAAATCAAATGGTGAAGAAGAAACAGAAATACTTCGATTAAAAGGTAAAGCAGAAAATTTTGCCAGTTTACATCCACTACAATCAGAAATGTCATAAGTTTTCAAATTTCCTAAAGCTCCTGTGGATGCTAAAAATCTCAAATGAGAAGACGAAACATGACCTAGATGGGAATGCCATAAATAAAAACTAGAAGATGAAAGACTCAAACGAAAGGAAGACAAATCAACAGTAGTAGTAGCAGCGGCAGCAACAACAACTGGCACTTTTAACTCATCCAAAATATATAGTCCATTCTCCCTACGGCCTGTCCCAATCAGCTTCTGAGACTGCAGATCCTGTACACAATAAAAAGAACCAGAAAACATGACTAAATAATCACCAGAATCACATATTTGACCAACAGACTCAAGATTCAATTTGAGTTTTGGAATAAGATAAACATTATGAAGAGACAAGTGAGGTGTGACAATAGAACCAATACCTGCTAAGGGCATAGGAGTGTCATCAGCAGTCATAACAGGAATGTAGAACAAAGGGGACACAGAGGTAAAAGATGAGGAATCTGGAGACATATGATGAGAAGCACCAGAATCCAAGATCCATTCAGAGTGTGACATATCTGAGGAACTATGAGGCAACTGACCTATGGAAGAAGTGGCCATTGCTTGTGGCTGCAAGGAGAGAAACTTCTGAAATTGCTCAGCCAAAGTATTAAGATTGGTAATAGAGCCTGGGGAAGCTACTGCTGCAGTATTGTAGTGTGGTGGTTTATAACCCTGAGGTGATCTATAAGCATTAGATTGTGACTGACTGCTAGACTTCCAAGCTTGATTCTGTTGTCTCAACTTAGGACATTAAGCCTTTCAATGACCTTTCTGCTTACAAAAACTGCACTCATCGAAGCCAACCCCTATGTAAGGCTTGTTCTGATGATTAGAGAATGACTTAAAAGATACTGCTAGTACAGAAGGATTTGAAGCAGAAAGAATTCCCTTTTCGAAATAAGATTGAAGACGTATTTCTTCAGTCAATAACTCACTGACAATAGAGTTAACAGAAGGCAGTGGAGAATGATGCAGAATTGAACCTCTAAGTCCTTCGAAATCACTGCAAAGTGCTGTTAAAAATTGTACCAATTGTTGCTGCTCTCTACGTTGAATATAAGCACCACATGCTTTTAATTCTGCCGATTCTGTAAGAGCCAATTGATCCCAAAGATCTGTCATGGCAGAATAGAACTCCTAAATACTCATATTCTTCTGGTGAAGAGCTCGTATGTCATTCTCTAACTAATACTTGTTTGCAAAATTTGATTGCGTGAATAACTGTTGCAGATGATCCCAAACCTCATTTGTTGTCTCATACTTCGCCAACTGCGTACCTATCGAATGCTCAACAGAATTGTTGATCCAAGTAATGATCTTTGCATTATTTACTTCCCATGTATCTATCAAAACAGCATCCCCCTCCTCAGTATTCTTAGGTATCACATAAGTTCCACTAACATACCCCCACATCTTCTTACCCTTAAGAAAATTTCTCATTACATAACTCCAATATGAATAGTTCTTCCTACCCAACCTCACACTCACAGACTGAAGCGAATCATCTCTTTCAATAGCCATAATCAACAGTCATAGAGAACCAGAATGCAAAAGTAGCGAAAAACAAAATACCAAATTGCAGAAACTGAACAGAGATTGCAGAAACCAAACAAATATCTTCTCAAAATTATACGATTACTCCAAAACACAAAACAAATTTGCAGAATCTGAATACAAATACCAAATTGCAAAAGCTGAAGGGAAGACAAAATACCAAAATAATTGCAGAAACTGACGAAAAACCAAATTTTACAGAAGCGGAAGACAAAATCTCCCTTCAAAAAATTTTCAGGGCTCTGCCCTGAACCCCGGCTAGGGCGCGCTGCCCCCTGCAAACCCCTAACCAACTCACCACAGAGTTGGATCCGTTAAGTTGTGTTCGAGATTAAGCCTCGTTTCATAAAACCAACTCTGATATCATGTTAAAATAATTAAGATCAAACACAAAAAGAAGGCTAGAATTTTGAATAATCTATATATTATGAGTGCTCAGTCTTAACCTAAATACAAACAAAGTATATATAGGTTAAACTGAAAGTACTATTTTACCCTTAATAAATAAGACTACATAAATATTATTTAACAGTGAGCACCCCAGCAGTGCTAACGAAGATGGTGTGATGGTGATGGAAGAAGGATCTCAAATCTTGCTTGTTGGAGACAAGGAACACCCAGTCACTATTATAGTCTGATAATCGATGATGATTCTTCAACCGCTGAGGGTTGTAATTTTGATCGCAAATAATGGCTCGCAAGTAAATGATATAGAAAATCACTATCTCGTGTGTTCTAGCATGCCCAAAGTTATACTGCCTACCTACAAAACACACACCGATGAAAGTTTGAAGTAGTTCGATGCAAATGTGTCCAACGTTAATTTGGGTAAGTTTGGAAACGTAGTAGCGGTTATTTTTTAAAGTATTTTTTATTTAGAAATATATTAAAATAATATATATTTTTTATTTTTTAAAAGTTATTTTTAACATCAGTACATCAAAATAATTTGAAAATATAAAAAAAAATATTAATTTGAAACAAAGAAAAAAATTAAAAATTTTAATTTTTTTTAAAAACGCTTCCAAAACACAATGCCAAACACACCCTAACAAAAGCTAGAAGGCAAAATTATTGTTCTCTCCTCAATGAACAGTAACATGTATTTTTTTTTGTTTTCTATTTTTTTCTTACTTTTCTTTTTTTATTTGCTCTTTTTATTAATTTATTTTCATTTACATGCATTGAGTTTTATTGGAAACTGTAATTTTTTATATATTTTGATTTTCTTTTACGAGGTTATCATATTTTTATAAAAACATTTCGATTTTTTTAAGAGGGTTATTGTAGTCTCGGAAAAATATCTCAGCATTGGATTGATACTCAGTTTTACGATCATTTATTTTTATTCTCTCATATTATTAAATAAAAAAGGATCTATCATATTTTAAATAAAAAATAGTTCTAAATAAAACATAATTATTATGAATTGGACTTGTGATTTATTTCAATTTATTTTTTATAGGGTTATTATGATTTTAGAAAAACATACCATTATTGTGTTGGTGCTTGATTTTTTTAGCATATATTTTTTTTATCATATTATTAAATAAAAAATTATTCCAGAAAAAAACATAATTATTGGATTTTTAAGCTTCATGATTTATTTCAATTTATTTTTTATGAGATTATCGTGGTCTCATAAAAACATCTCAGTATTGGGTTGATGCTTGATTTTGCAATCGTCTACTTTTTTATTATATAATTAAATAAAAATAATTTCAAAGAAAAAACAAAGTTATTAAATTTAATGAAGTTCATGACCCAATCACAGATTTAATGAATTAACTTAAGTTGATTTGAGTTAATCTAATGTGTTGTCATCTCAATATATTTTTAAGAAAAAATGTCATTTTAAAAATGTTTTTAAAATTAAATTATATTTTTATTAATTGTCCGAGTTTCCTTTAACTTGACAAATTTACTAAATTACACTAGAAAAACTCTTTTACAATGTAATTTAAAATTTGAGCTAAGCATGAAATATAATGAAAAAATTTCAGGTTTAACATGTTGGGTTAGATTTAATAACATTATTAAAAAGTTTATCTGACGAGCACGAACTGAGATCCTTCTTCGATCGCCGTCAACATGTAATTTAAAACTCGAGCCAGTCACAATTCATAGTTCCATACGAGGTACTGATTCTTCAAAGAAGGTGGCCGCAGCGGAAATGAACTGGAATCTTGTGACATGAATGGCTTCCAAAAATGGTATGCTGATTTCAGTTGCCTGGGACAAATATGCCATTTTTTTCCCATGATACACTGCAGAAAGCTCTGAAATGGCCTTGTAAAGGTAACTGTTTGATGTGTGGCAGACCTAAAATTACAGTGGAAATGTCCAAGCGCATCGTCGGTAGGACATACTTAAAATGGTTGACACATAACCT
>Ga0325410_1003376_pt1 | contig 18007 bp, 9 predicted proteins | sample PopdelMetagenome_16_FD_206182 | JGI IMG/M metagenome (GOLD analysis project Ga0325410, IMG submission 206182) | Populus deltoides microbial communities from Bellville, Georgia, United States - Xylem-PdIQD-R3 | ecosystem: Host-associated > Plants > Phyllosphere > Stem > Wood/Secondary xylem... | reverse complement strand
CATTGCCCACGCGCGGGTATAGCAGAGAAGGCGGCCGCACGATGCTCAATGATTTTCCAAGGCAAATGATAGCAGCTCGGGCCCTTCCCCGGAAGGGGAGAAGAAAAGAACAGTAGACACAATCTTATTGGCATGGATAAACCATATGTATATAGTTTAGAAGGAACGGTCAAGACATGCACATAACGGCTGCTTGCAACCTTACCTTCTATTGGCCCAAAATGGTAGCTTCTTTTGCGACTCACTGTAACAAGGAACCCTAAAATATGCGGCGGAGAAGTCAAAAAAGGGCACCCCTACTCGAGGGCAACAGAATATTATAACGTGGCCTTCCCTGAACAGCGAAAGCGAAACATCTGAAGTCCAACTTTGAACATAAAAGAATGGAACAAATCTAGCCATTTATATTTGACTGAAAAACCCAGTAGGGCTCCCTTCCGTTTTTGCCTCTTTGGCTTTCGGCCGCGTCGCATCGGGACAACAATCACCCACTGACAATTTGAAGTTTTAATTTGAAGGTGATATTTGCATCCAGGATTCTGCTAAGACAGAACCATGCATGCAAATCTTCTGTGTCATGCATAAAGATGGCTACAATCCATGACAACACGCAGCCGAAGTTTTCCTCAGCATATGACCCTGCGATTTGAATATCATAAATGACTACTAAAAATTTATATAATTATTAATTTTAGAATCCCTAAAACTAATCAATTACAAATAAATCATTCAGATACCATGATGATATAATAATAATAATAATAATAATATATGGCACACGAATTGAAGGCTTCATGATGGCATTGGGACCAATGCGAACCTTAAACAACATTTAAATTGCAGAATTATTTGAACTTAGTGGAGGAGTATTGATTGATTGGCCGAGAATAAAGGCCTTTTAGGCAAAGTGGGGAATATCTTGCGACAACTAATTATTAAACCCAAGAATTGTTTTATCTTTTGGGTTGAAAAGGTGACTCTTAGAAGAGTGTATTGCTGTTCTCTGGACAGATCTCCACTCAACATCTTAAAACTGACAGGTGACTCAATAAAGATAAAGACCCAGGCATTATATAAGATCAAGATGTTTCCCACGAAGAGTACTTACATCACCTTTTTCCTGGGTTTCGGATTTCTTGCACATGAATCTTGGGCAAGCGTCAAATAGGAAGGTTTAATGAGATACATGTCGTCCTACAAACAATTCCATGCACAGAAACAATTTGAGGGTGTGTGTGGTTAATTTATACAAGCAAACTAATCCATGATTTTTGGAACCTCTATTCATCCAAACAAAAATCTAGCAATTTCCTTCTTGAAAAACAATTAGCACAATAACCAGAAGAATTTGATAGAATAACACCGTTTAAAAATATTTTGGCAAAATATCGCGCTTCACTTGTTGTGCTTCTTTGTCCTAATTAAAAACTAATTTATTTTTATTTCTTATGAAAATATGGGTTTGAAATAAGATGGATTGAAATGAAAAAAAAGCCAAACATGAGTGATTTTCCATAAGTTTTATAAAAGATGTATTTTGGTAATTGAACTTTAAAAATCATGCATATTATATAATTTCAGCACCTTAATATTTTTTTCAATTTAATTTTAGAATAAAGGTTTATTTTTGTTATTTTTACTTATTGGTTGAGAGAAGAGAGAGAGGTCACTAGATTCCGGCAAGAGAGAGAAAGAGAAGTGTCATTAACACCGATTTAAGCCACTAAAATATACTATATCTATGTCAAATGATTCCATTTGATGAGAGGAGTTCATACTATGTGTTTTTGAACCTTTAAAGTTCATGAAAAAATAGATATGGGCTTGGGTTTATTTCAGTTTTTGAAGCTGTTTTTTAGGTTTCTATATGCCATAGATGAGTTTATCACGGTTTTTAAGGTATTTTATAGGTGTTTTGGGTCAAAAAATGAATTGAAAAATAGGTTTTTAGGTAAAAAAAATAGGTTTCTATATGCCATAGATGAGTTTATCACGGTTCTTAAGGTATTTTATAGGTGTTTTGGGTCAAAAAATGAATTGAAAAATAGGTTTTTAGGTAAAAAAAACTCCAGCACTGATTTTCCAACTACCACAGTGGCTGAAATATAGGCAAATCGGTCGATGCATTGTGTGATTTTTTTTAAATTAGGGCGTACTACATGTCGTTCACTCTAGTTTCAAAAAATAAAACATTAAGGGCCTAGTCGCATAAGCCCTAACAAAATGGGCTAGGCCCATCAATGCCTGGCATTTGCTTTGTTTTTTTAAATTGTTTTTCTAATTCTTTTTTTAAATAAATTTTTTTTTAGTTATGCATTTAAATTTGAAGAGTTTTTCTGATTCATCTATAATTTTTTTAATCTTTTGTATGAATGAAATTTATTTTTGAAAATAAAAAATTATTTTTAGATAATATTTCTAATATGTGCAGCCTTGCATTATGTTTTTTTCTCATTTTATTTTATTCGATCAATTTAATTTGTGTCTCTATTTCTATTATTTCTATTATAGTTTATTTAAATAAATAAATTAATTTAATAAATAAATTTATCAAACACATCAAGGTAAATATTCCGTCTTTCTATATTAAATATCTTGATTTTCAAGTTTTATTTTTAAATATCATTAATGATATTTTATTTATTTATTCATATATATAGTTCTCGATTTATTTAATTATATATATTTATAATTTTTTTTAAAACTTAAATTTTTTAAACTACAAAAATACATTAAAAAATCTATATATATATATATAATTGTTTTTATAAAAAATAAAAATATTTAACCCCCAACTAATATGGGACACGTAACACAAACTCTAAAGCATGTAGCAATTTCACTTTAGATATACTGTGGACTCTCTGCATGATGTTATCGGTAATACAGTTATTTATTATGTGCGTGACAGCTAACAAGGAACCAATTAGGATGCAGTCATAAGTTGCAATGAAAAATAATAATTATAATCGTTGTTTTTTTTTTTGTTCGAATTGGGTTCAGGAAAAGAGAGAAATTGATTTTTAATGATAAGATTTTTAGTCAATTGATGAGACAGAAGAGTAATTTTCCTATATATTTATTTAAGAAATTAATAGAGCAATATATGTAATATATATTTAGTTATTTAAGTTCAAATTAAATAAACTTTAAATGAGAAAGAAATAAAAATAAAGACAAAAATACAGGCTAAACACATAGATCTGAAAAACCCGACATGCTTAGCTCACTGAAATCCAAGCCCAACATGTGAGCCTGATATTTTATTATTAATTAAATTGAAAAATAATATTTTTTTTATTTTTTTATTTTCTTTTTATAAAAAACACACATTGCATCATTTATAGACTTAGTTTTAGACCACCAAAGAGGTGGTCGGGAAATCAAGATAGATATTTTTTTTTATATTTAAAACTCTAATATTTATTAAACTATTTTCAATTAAAAATGCATAAAAAACACTATTATAACTTTAAAAATTTAATTTCTTAAATAAAACATTTTTAAAATGAGGTTAAAAATACAAAATCAAAAAGTAGAAAAAAATATCTCTTTCAACTATGATCTATTTTTTTTTATCAATTTAAAAGCCCAAAATCACCTAAATAATACTCTTTTCATCAAGAAAAAAACTTTGACATTAAATTTAACTACTTTTATCATTAAAATCCAACCAATCAATATCTTTAACTCTCATTAGCTATTTTTTGTGACTTTATCATCTCTAAGACTCAATAACCAAAAATTAAACAAAATAAACTTAAGGACTAAATTGTTTAATTGCAAAACTTAAGGTACCAAAAAGGAAACTTGAAAATAACTTAGGGAAAAATTAAGCAAAAAAAGGCGCTAACACCATTTTTTATTTGCTTCAATTTTTGTCCTCTTATTTTTTATTTTTTTAAATAATAAAATCAGATTTTCTTTTCCGAAACCAAGCATGAATATTTTTCAAAATTAAAATAATCATATAAAAAATAGATCAAAATAAATTATCAACCTTAAATTTCAATCAACACAAGATAAAAAGGTTAAATAAAAAAAAATGATAGAATATATATATAAGAAAAGGACTCTAGATGATATCACGGGTTTTTTAGGAAAAAAAGTGCTGCCATTCAAGTTCGAAGCTCAAAACAAGTGATGTATCTGTACTCTTTAACTCTGTCATCATCTTGATCTAAATGAATGATTATATTTAGGATGTAATGTGAGAATGGAGTCACAAAAAGTTTCAGCTTCTTTAGTTAAATCCTTAGTTGAAAATTTGAAATAAAAAATTACAAAAAGAAACATACCTCGAGATAGCTACGGTGAAGCGCATATCGTTTTAATAAAAAACATTCCGTTGCCGGGAATCGAACCCGGGTCTCCTGGGTGAAAGCCAGATATCCTAACCGCTGGACGACAACGGAACCTTTGTTTGTTTATCTGATTAATTAGTATTATTTCAAAGCCTTTGCTCCATTTCATCCCCCCCCGAGGAACCAGGCTTTACTCCTTTAACAAGCAAACATCGTCTTTTTAGAGATCAAATGATATGGCCATCGCCGGTAACTAACATCATGCTGTTCATCATCCAGAAATAGTAATAAGTTCCGATACCAACTCTAGCTACGCTGAGATGTTACAGGGAAGGCTGCCTATCCATCTGATTTGTTTTGATGTGAGCTTCTATGGAAACTCTCTGCGCCAGTCTTGTCTTCTGTGGTATTGCCATCTCTCTGTCGTTCTTCTCATTGGTTTTTCCTGTTGGTACCTCCTTGTGTCTTGTGGTCTCCTTATGAAATATGTCTAGCCAATGGCAATGCTACCTTTTTTTCATGCTTCTTTAGGCTACACATTCTCTCCCCCTTTTCCTTTTGTCCTAAGGAAACTTCGGTCCATAGAGGGATCAAAATAGTATTCTTAGAGTCAAGAGAGAAGAGATTAAACAAATAAAAAAACCTTCTTTAATTTTCCTTCCCAGATAAGTCAAATGAGAGCAAAAACTGGTGAAAAGCAATATCATTTTTTAACAAGGATTAAAAAAAAGAAGAAAAAGAGCCCGGCGTTCGTGAAAAGCTTAACAATGTAATTTCCGATTGACTTCAGATGACTGAGCCAACTTGATGCTTATCATAACATTCAAATCATATCAATCATTAACCTCCAAAATCAATTCTGCTAAGGAAAAAAAAAGTGTAATTAGACAGACAGAAATCCCATTCAGTATTATAAGATTTCTCTCGGAATTAAAAACTAACCCTTCAAAACATAAAAAATCTAATGCTTCTACTGATTAGCAGACCAGGACCATTGCTTCACCCTGGGATGACGCAATACTGCCTGGCATTATATGCACAATTCTTCTTGAAGTGTAAACCTGACAAATTGTTGAAAACAACTATACTGGTGGCACTGCGAATTTACCAAGTCCTGTTGCATGAACAGCATGTGAATCCATTGTGTTCAATATCTGTGGTATTGACATTCCCCCTGAGATGACAATTTCTGCCTCGCATGAAAAAGGAAGCTCGAGATTAACATCCTATTTGTTGAAACTACCAGAGGATTTGCTTATTGTATATTGGTATGGACTACAGAACTCTCACCGATTCCTTCTCGAACTGAGAGATTAGGTCTCAAAATATCCTTCGAACTGATGAGGAAAATATCTCCAAGATAAAGGTGGTTGGTAGGCACATAAACACAGCACAGTTCCTCTGCGCCCATGCTTCCACGAAGAATAACAATGGATGTGATAAATCCGAAAGCATATTCCCCATGACGTGGATGCCTTATGATGGCCACTTCCTTGAAGGCGTTGGAGCTCTGATCTGTAAAACAAATTTATCTCTAAACTCCAAGTTCAAAAAAACCTAATCTTAGGAAGGGAGTCGATTATCCAAACCTGGGGAAATTGCTGCACTGATTTGTTTAGAAGCAGAGTAAATATAGCTAACAAAAGGCATTTTCTTGATAAACCATTCTCCCAAGCCAAGAACAGAAGCTCCCAACCATGAGGACATGAACACACCAATCAGGAAGATGAAAGATATGGAGGTCACAAATCCAAGACCTAATTACAAATTAGTATGAGAAAAGTATTTTTCAGAACAGAGAACGCATAGATGGTACTAATCACATTCACAGCTCATGCTAAATGGCTAATACTATAACAGCTAGAATTTCTGGTCAGCTTGGACACAAGATAAAAATCTTTGGGCTGGTTTGACTTTTTTTTATATCCTAAACAAGAATCACAAAAACATAACAATTTATCTCATTTAAGTCAACGGAATATGCTTTTGTAGTCATGACAGAATTATTGCTGAGCGGTGAGCACTGTTGATCCTAACAGCTCAAAATGAATATCCTTTGGATATCAGTTCCTTGAAAATGGTAGATGACGACTATTTATAAATGAAGAATCCAGTAAAAAAGAAAAGAGAGATTTTCTACCTATTAAACAGAGGTTATGGTTCTGCATGGTTAAAACGGCACTGATAGTTGGGCCAATCTGTTGCCTGGCCAACAGAATGATCATAATGCCAGCAATGGGGGTAGCTTTTAGCTTCCAGCTGATTATTTTAAGAAAATTGCTTATCCCCTTCATATAATCCCTCATAATTCTTACAGCATCCTCATCAGCTAAAGTAATAAAGGACGACAAACTTCCCATCATTTTTTTTTATAAGAAACAAACTTCCCATAAATAAATGGCTTAATTGAGAGCGTCCACTACTGTAAGAATCTCACTTCTTCATTACCTTAGAATCAACTATTCATTGCTATGTCCAGATGATGCTTTGAACATCAAATACATGTTAAAAAAATGCAAGTATCTATGAGAAGAGAAAGAAAGAATCTAGTGAACTATGTAATAGAATGGGAGAATGTTTACACCCACCAAATATATTGACTCCAAAATGAGCATAGATTGGAGAGAAGAATCCATCCACAAAACTAATAAACCACCAAGTGATGCAGAATGTGATGGCCATAGGAAGCAAAATGACACTACAAAAGCGAAGCAAATTCTTGTTATGCACCAAGTAAACAAAAATGTATCAAGAAACTTCCATGGTTTCATCTTAGGAGGATGCAGAATTGAAGACATTAGTCATTTCCATGTGGAACAAAAATGTGAACCGTTAATATCTACAATTCTTGTTATGCACCAGTAAGACATGTATGCACAAAGATAGTCAGATAGATATGGCACACATACTCTTCTAATGAATGTTGTATTTTTGTATATGGAAAACTTGAATCATGCAAATATTTCATGACTATCAGTATTGAAAACATAGGGTTTGAAATACAATTCAGGACTTAATTTGCAAAGACTGGCACTCTAGCCAGAATGCAGGGGACTAGACAAGATAAGTGCGCAAGGAAAGATCAAGAAATTAATAGTATATATCCATTTAGTTACAGAGTTAGCACAATGGAAGACAACATATTCCCGCCAGATTGTTGGTTTATAAGGTCTTCTATCGTATGAGAGAATGAAGGTTTTTTTCAGGAATCTTAACTGCTAAATCCTAACCAATTGGTTGACTAGTGCGCATGCAAACAAAACTTGGACGCAACTGATCAGGCTTGCGAGAATGTGAATACAGATACAAGGCTGAGAATTCTATGACCTTACCAAAATTCTAAGACATTGTCATATACATCAAAATCTGAAAATGTTCTTGATAACCTAACTACTTTGAAACTATGATTTAAGCGACTTACATTATTCTAAAAGAAACAGCATGATGAGGAGAGAAGAGGCCATAGGCAAAATTTTAAAGAGGCTACAAGCAAAAGTTTGAACATCAATGGATAAGTGAATACAAAAAGATGAATATGTATTACAATATCGAAACTATTGAGCAGAAAGAGCTAACCATCCAGACATGAACTTCTTCGAAGCCCAGCTTCTGATGACTTTAGACATTGCCTGCACGACAAAATATTAAGATTATTTGAGTTAGGTAGATTTTAGACACATTGACATAGAAATTCTAGCATGAATCAAGCCACTCTCACTTTAACTTGCACTCATGTATTATGATTACATTTACTTTTACCTGGTACTCATTAGAATTTCCTTCAGCACATCTAACATCTCACAATTAAATCATTGATCAACTCATCAGACTTATGCACTAAAATCTACAAAGTAATTAGAAATCACTAACAAATTACTACGTAAACAATTTCAAGTTTAGGCTGCATCCATGGACTTCCATCCGAGATTTACCAAACATGTGGGCAAGCCAATTTGCATGCGCCCACAATATTAGTCAACACGCGCGCGCGCATAAGCAAGGGGTATCCATGGGTCCTCCGCACCACCACAACTAGTTCTTTATTTCTTCGAACTAGTCTTGTCATGTCATTTCATGTCTAGACCTAGACGCAACAAGAGTCCATCTTAATTTTTATAAGAGAGGCTCACGCTTAGCTTCCAGTATCATAGAAGAAGTAACATAATATTACAATAACCTTAAAGCAATCTCAGAAAATTGACCCAGTCTCTTTCAAAACACAAAAACGAAATTCGATAAAACTTGACGAACAATATCAATTTAAATACGAGACGAAAAAGAGAAGAAGAAGTGAATATGAAAAAGTGAGAACCTCTTCGCTGGAGGAGTGATGAGAAGAGATGATAGGAGAGACAGATTCAGAGGAAGAATTAGACCCTCCATTGGTAATGATATTGTTAATATTAATATCTGGATTTTGAATGGGTATTAAACGCTCTAGATCCCTGTCTCTCGCTGCCATTTCTTTCTTTCTGTTTTTCAGCTTTTTCTTTTGGTAGTTCTCCTTTCTCTCTTGCAAGCTGGGAATTCCAACGAATGCGTCCTCTCTCTAACGAACCTGCATCGACACGCGGGCGTTTTAACTGTCTCAAAACAAACAATTGCTCGCTGCAAAATGGGCTTCAGATGTGACGTGCTCTCCCTGTACGAAGGCCCAACGAGGTTGGATATCTTCCTACCGTGCCTTTCGTCCCAAAACGTTATGGCAATGAATTGTGATGAGGCCTCGGAATAAAGAGAAGCCCAACTAGGCCCGAAAAAAGGAGAAGACCAAAAAAAGAGAGGGAAAATAATATTAATCCAGCCGGGGGCTCAAAAAAGAGAAAGATAAGGCAAGAAAACAATGGAATGACGGTCCAACTGGACCCAATATTTTGGCCCAGTCGAGCCTACTATTTTTTTGGGAAATTAGTAAAAATAGAAATAGAAAGAAAACAAGAAAGGCATCCATTCAAAATAGTGAAAAGAAAAAAACTAGTGAAAATAGAAAGAAACTCGGACCTAAAATAAATGAAAGAAAGGGAAGAAAAGAGGGCTGGCACAAGAAAGGAAGGCAAACTTGGCATGAAAGCCAAGGAAAATAGAGAGAGAAAGGAAATAGAAGGGAGAGAAAAGAAAGGAGATCGTCAAAGCACCAGCAGAGAACCATACGTCTACCTAAGAAGAAGGGCTGGTGTAGGAAGAAAAGGAAAACTTGGCATGAAAGCTGAGGAGAATAGAGAGCAAGGAAATAGAAGGGAGAGAGAAGAAAAATAGATCGCCAAAGCACCACCAGAGATTCATTGTTGACATGTGTCTACCCAAGAAGTAGGGCTGGTGTAGGAAGAAAAGGAAAGCTTGGCATCAAAGACAAGAAGAAGAGAAAAAAAAAAGATAAAAGAAAGAAAAGAAGAATAAATCATCGGAGATCTACCATTGACTTATCCTACCCAAGAGATAGGCCTCACAGAGATAAATCCAACAACACACAAAAAAATCAGCATTTGACGAACTTAAAAATAGACCGTTGGAGATCTACCGTTGACATGTCCCGTAGATTGTGGTGGGTGGGGCAAAGCAAACAATATAACAATCTTGTTAATGCGTCACATGTAATCCACACACCAAGCAATTTTCCTTCCTCATTTTTATTTTAGTCACTAATTCTTCAATATTTTTTCAATTTAGCCCAATTAAGATCAATGAAGGCCCCACCCAAGGAGAGAAGAGTTTAAGAGGACAAGAAAGAGAAAAAATGCTCAATTGACCCAAGTATAGCCTAATCAAACCTAACAATGAAAATAAAAGAAGAAGGAAAAAGAAAAGGAAAGGGAGAAAAAAAATGTCTAGCTAAACAATATTTGAGCTTGTTCTTATCGCCATTACCACCTATCAGTATTCTTTATTCTACGTGATGCCCATGTAATTCTCCATTTTACAAGCTACTACTGCGGGTGTATAAATTGTCGGTATGATGCCTAATTGAAAGTCCTATTTCAAAAATGGATAATGTGGAGCCTACATGAATAACTTGTTTTTCAAGTTACCTGCACGACCAAAAGTAATTATTTTTCCATGGTTACCTCTCATGGTAGGTATATTAATCCATTCTCTATAAGGCAATTTCATGTAACTTGCGATGTATAAATAATTAAGGTCACCAAGTAACAATACATGATAAAACAATAAACACAATAATCACAACATACTTTCTCCTACATTATCATTCTCTTTTTTACATATTACTTTCCTCCTATAAATTTACTAGCTTAAACATAAGAGAATCTCATGTACTAAATAAAGGATTTGTTTACAAGATTTTGTAAGTCACTAGCCTATCCTAATTTCAAAAAATAAAAATAAAAATAAATTTAGAGCCAATAACACCAACTGTAAAGAGACTCAAATTTAATTTGATTTATTTTATTTTACACGCTCATCCTTTTCATTAGAAATAGTGTATCTGTCAACAACATGCTCAATCTCCCTTATAATGAAACCAATCTTAGAGCTAGAAAAAGATATGAAAATTTGTTCTACAATTTTACCGAAAGTATAAGAACATTAACTTAACCCATCACTTCTAAAATTCTCCTCAAAGACATGTGAGATATATCTTTCTCAATGTGCTTCATCAAAAATCATCTCTGAAACAGCATCTAATTTGATTCCCTTTTCATGAACATCACAAACAAAAAATTTTGCACGTAAATCTTCTCTATCAACATCATTTTAATCATTTTTGTTGAATTTTGATAGTTGATTTTAATCCATAAAAAAACTAGAATTATCAAAACTTTTAGTGTCAAACATCATATTTATCATGATCAAGAAGTTATTTCGCCTGCTCATGCCTCTAATATGGGTTCTTAAAATTATCCATGGATCTGTAATCACTCTTCTCATGATCCTTCACCTCCACCAATTGATGGGTTAATTTTGTAAGATGTATTTGCATGTTTCTTATCACCAGTTCTTAAACATCTCTTCTCAATTCTCTAATTTGTCTATGTATGTTTTCAATCACTAGTTTTTGAACGTCTTTTTCTCAACTAAGAACCTCCCCATCCTCTTCTACATGAGCACGTCATGTTCTATTACCTCTTATAGTGATAATTATTCCAGCTCACAATAAGCAAATAACCACTAGAATCGTTGAGCTTTAATACCAACTAGCACAATGAAAACATAAATAAAAAGACAATAATCTAGAAAAACAAAATTAAAGCCAAATAAGATTGTCTTACAAAAACATAATTCATAATTTTATTTATAAAAATAAAAGTCTGATATGTTGTTATAAAGTGCAAGCTAAACAACCATATTTGTACTAGTCTTAGGGCTACTTTGAAGTGGAAAAGAATCTTAATCAATAATCATAGATTTATTTTAAGGATTCCTAAACTTAAGAGAAAAAAAAATAAAATCACTAATCTTAAGTTTTACGTTTTTTTTTTTAATTTTTGGTCCTTCGATTGTTATTTCTTTTATTTTCGGCTAATTTTAACAAAACATTAGTTCTTCCAATAACATCAATTACGTAACAAAATTATTTATCCACTTTTTAGTTCAAAGGTGTGATATACCTAAAAACATAATCATATTAAGTATGATTAAAATTGTAAATTATGATAAACAAGTAAATAAGGACTAATTATTTATGTGTATTAATGTAATTTTTGTATCATTAAATGAAATATAATATCTTTAGTAATTCAATAATTTCATTAATTTTTAATATAATTTTTGAATAGAAATAAATTTATGAAAATACCAAAAGTGTCTCTAACAAACCCATATATTTAACTTCAATTTAAATCAATTAAATTTTATAATTATCCATTACACCAAGTATTTATTTCATTAATCAGGAAGATAATTTTCTTAACTTGTCTATTCACCGGAAATTATTTTTCTTAACCTAGAAATCATCATCTCCGTGCACCAGATCATGCTAGGCCATATAATTTTGAGGCCACTACACCTAGAGATGACTCTCTGCAACTTCATTTTATTTTTCTCTTACTATACATTGTTTTTTCTTCCCATATTTACTACTAATTTAAAAACCAGAAAGTCTTATATTTCAAACAAACCCAAATGAAGTTTGAAAATGTCGTTCATTAAACAAAAGGTACACTAGATTATGTACCTACAAATATTTGTAAATTAACCAGAACTATTTGATTTGGTTCATCACATTTTTAAATTAGTCCTATCACTAATATCTTATTCATTTCTGATTTATTTTTTTCATTTTAAAAACAATTAATGAATGTTGGAGAAAAAAACTAATACATTAAGAATGATTAAGCTGTTCAAATAACAACTTCATTTTTTTTTAATACCACAAAAGTTAATTAATTATTTCCAATGAACTGCAAGAGTTATCAATTAATTAATTTCAATGATATATAAGAATTAAGTAATAATTAATTCAAAAAATGCATGGCACGACATAGAGTGATAGTACAAAACAATCACTTAATAATTAATTTCAATATTTTTATTTTTATTTGAGTGCCGATTCTTCTTCTTTTTTAATCAAATTAGTTGATGACATGTTGAAAAATAAATCGGATATAACAACACTTTATTGAAAATAAAAAGTAAAGATATAAATATACTCAAAATAACAAGAAATAATATGGCATGGAGGGATCAATATTCTAATACAAAATGTAGCTAAGATTGTTGACAAAGATTTTCAAACCCCATGTACTCTTCGTTCTCCAGCTTCTCAACCATATTTGCTATGCCAACTCCACCTGCAGCAAATAGTGGCCGTGAAAATGAGCATCAGGAGATAAAGAAATGAAATAGGGTTTTGTCTAGATCTTGAGATGAAGGGGAGACTTGAGCACCTAAGCTGACTGCGCTCACAAAAATTGTCAAAGCCAGTATGAAAATAATTAATGATGCTCTTCCAAGAAAAGCAATTATCTTTCTAACCACATGCTGGCCAACAAAGGCAGAAATCGTTGCAACTAAAGCAAAGTAAGCAGCTGCAGCAAAGAAGCAGAAAAAGAAATACAGAAGGTTAGCTTGAATGATTGGTGACAACTATTACAGATTTGAGCAAAATGATTTGGAGTTGATATCTATGTACATTGCGCTTGCTGCTACATACCATATGGGACAGGGAAACGGTTGAGGAGGTAATACTCTACGACTGACATTGAAGATGAGAATGCCATTGCAAAGGTTGATGTTGCACTTGCTACCTGCAGAAAGGAACAAAAAACTGACGGATTTTGAGGCTCGTGAATGATCACTTCAATGGTGCACAGCAGGGGGGATTGCAACAAAATTTAACATCTTGGTTTGACTACTGATGCTTTTGTGCTTCAAGAAGCTCGTGCCTGTTTCTTACCATTACCTTTCTTGGATTCTGGATTTTTAATGATATTGTAGATGCATGAAAGCAGTTAAGTACTTTACCTGAGGAGGAATTCCTAATTCGAGAAAAAGAGGTCCCAAGATGAAGCCGCCTCCTAGACCAAGCAGTCCACCCACCATTCCAGCAATTATTCCACACGAACAGTACAGTAGAATCTGATGTAACTTCCAATTTGTGATTTCCTTCCCTTTGGATGCTATCACTCTGGTCCCCTTGCACAAGCATATGGCTTCGAAAAGCGTAACTGAGGCAGCAATTGGTACCTGTATGATGTGAAACTATCTGGTTCAACTGTTTCTATTCCCAGAAACAAAACAGCATAGTATGTTTTCGACAGGGGCTCCTCAAGCTTTCTGGGTTCAAGTGCCCGCCCCGATGATGAGCTGCCAGTATAGTATAGCTATAGAGGATTGTTTCCAGAATTCGTGTGCAGATATGTATCTCCACATTATATGGAAATCAATTAAAGATAGCATATTAGCAGCAGGGTTGAAATATTTCCAATCCATTTTATTTTATGAATTATAGATAGATGGATTCTTGGTTCTCCTTGGATTGCCTATAGGCTCAAAATAAGAAGCTAAATCTAGATTTTGATTTGCTAGGGCCTTATAGACTAGGATTACTAGGTTTGCAGGTCATTTAAGCTAAAAATTATGTTTGGATCATTTTCTCTGTGCTTGTTTACGAATGTCGAAAGTGATTCTGTGAAAGAAATTATCCATATTTTCATTTTACCTGCAATGAGTTCAGGATCCAGTACGTGACTGAGCAGGTTGGAAAATATGTCTGCATAGAGATACATAAAGATAACATATTCAATAAATATGAGGCAATTTCGTTAGGATGCTCAAAAATTCAACTTGTAAACAGGTTAGAAGGTCAGATCCTCATCTGCATGATTCCTTTTCTTTTTAGAAATCTTCACTGAATAGGTTTTTTCCAAGTCTTAACAGTGTCCCAGCACCACAGAATTATAAATAGATGAGACTTTTCCAAGGCCTGGTAAAGACTAATCGACTTATGGTATCAGAGCTTACCTGAACAATTTGAACAACAAGAAATCCCGCCCAGACATAGAAAAGCAGTGCCACCTCTTTCCAGTAAATGTTTTCTCGTAAAGGGACCTGATTATGACAACGAAAGAAGAATACATTTGTAATTTTTAGACTTTTGGAAACAGCATTTACATTACAAATGAGTAGCATTCTCGATCTCACCTCATCGTCTGGTAAAACAACTGGACCACTTGGAAGTGGTTTGTAATCTTCTTCAGCGCCATCTGCAAATGATCAATTTTAACAGAAACCCTTTTTCAGTGTACCTCTCTCCAGAAACTTTCTTCCTGAGTAGAATTCAGTGATTTACTGGCCTGCTGTTATACTGTTCTTGAAGAAGGATTTTGAGCTTTTCTATAGAATGGATACAAGATTCTTTAAGTTTAATGATAACTTCTGCTGCATACTTCCGGTTGAAATTGCCCTTTTTTGGACAATAGGCTGTTAGTCAAATAATAAATTGGCATATAATACATATATTGGATCACAAAAATCTTAAATGTTTTCAGATCCTTGAATACAAGGTTGATACTTTATAAGATTGATTGCTTATGTTTTCAATGTATAATGACTCTGATTGACTTTCAACAATTGACATCACCTTATGTGTCATTTAATTTTTCCAAGGCTAGTATCTTTCCATTTTAGACCTTACATATAAATTTCCCATTGACAAGTAATCTTTCTTTAATGAATTCGATGAACTAAGCATCTTAATCTTTTGATTTGAATTTTTTCATGGAGGGAAAACACAGGCACTAACCTTCTGGTTTGGACTCTGATTCCAACTGCTTGGCTGCATCCTAAGTGTTAATGAGAATCCAAAATTAAGCCAGAAAAAGAAGAAGAAAGGCCATGATAATCTCAGGAGTTAGCAAGTAGAAAACCTTACCTTCTTCATCATAGTCTCTTTCTTCCATGTATCTATCCCTTTGAATAAAGCTTTAGTAGAAGTACCTGCCATTGACAATTTTTATGGTGGCTCGCATCAGTTTCTTTTATCAGAAGAAATATACATCATCTTTTTAACAGGGAAATTTCATTCTTTTTAATGCATGATTTAGTTTCAGTAATCAAGCATTAAGCAAATGGAATGGTCATGCATTCTAAGCTGTGTTCTAATTCTCTTTCTGCAATGTAAACTATCATGGAAATGCATGATGTGAAACATTTCCGTATTTGTTACCTATGAAGAGAATAATAAGCAGAACTGTGACCATCCAATCAGCTAACATGACACTGAAGGCAACTCCAATGCTGATTCCAAGCATGAGCATAGGCTGAAAGAGCAGTGTCAGGTCATAGTCTATAAGAGGCATGTCCAGTGTTGGGTGCCTAAGTCTGAGGTTGTAATATACAGTTGCTCCTGCTGCACCCATGATCATACCTACATTCAGAAAGCCAGAATTATTAACATATTTATTGAGCACTGACAGAATTAGAAATAGCAGTTGTCTATGTACTTACACTTGGAAATGGCAGTGGAAGATTTCGGATCGAAACCAATGATCAAGGTGAGCATCGGTACAAATATCCCACCACCTCCAACTCCTCCAACACTACCCAAAGCTGCCCCAAGGAATCCTACTATTGTTCCTACAACAATTCTCCAATCAAACTTCATATCCTGCTCAACCAAAAATTTACTGTCAAAACAAAGCATGGCATATAGAATATGATAATAGTGGTTAACAAAAGTAACAATGTAACGAAAACTCACAGGCCAAACAGGCTCATAAGAAGACTTTCCACCTTGAAATAAAAAATGAAGAACTTTTACTAGATAACCAGGGCTCATTTCTTTCTCAGCCGAGGCTTCTGGTTCTTTATCTTTCAACAGTCTCTCTGCACTGGCCATGTTGGTCATCAAGACTTGAACCAGAAATATCAAACATGTTAGCACTGCTGTAGTTGCTAAAGCTCTCTGGTTCAGCTTAATTTTAGCCATCTAGGATTGTCTAAGAATGAGGAAGCCTGAAGAAAGAAAGTGTTTATGACTCAATCTCAACAATTCGTGTGCTGTGAATTTGGCTACTAATTTCTCATATGCTTCTCTGTGTGAGAACAGCAATACACAGGTGAGGAAACTTTGAAACAAATGAAGAGTGCACCTCTTCAGCACCTACTTATATACTCTCCTTCGTTTTCCTCTCAGTGGTCCGGATTCCTTTTCCCAATTTTGTTTTATATTATTAAAATGATTTCAGCATTTTATTCATTTCCCTTCTTTCACCTTACTTTAGTAAACCTATTTACTAAAATTCCCAGAAGGGAGAAACGTAAATCCCAGTTTGTATTATCCTTGAAATTTATCATACCACTTTTGGCCTATTTCATGATTTTACTTCAATCAGTAGCAGGATTTCTTTTTCAAATTACCAGTACCAGATAAAACATGATGTGAAAGCAAGAAAGAAAACTTCATGCTGGATCGAATCCTACGGGTCGAATCAATTGTCATAACATTTTACATTCATCTAATGGTGTGTAATTCTCGGCGCAATTATTCTGAGCACAAAGTTCAACTAATATAAAATTACTCAGAAGGTCAAAAGCACGGATTGATTTATTTGCATCACCGACATTTTGCTGTGTCTTTGCAAGTTCGTGGAATCTGAGGTTAAAACATAGGTTGATATTTGAGCTCCAAACTCAAAGGGGTTATTACAGTGCTCATGCCCCCTTATCAGTGCAAGTATTCTAATCTCTCGTGATATATCACTTCCATGACAGGTAAATTTGTGTTGGATTTGAAAACTGATACTCTGTAACCTTATGCAAACCACATCTTCTTCGTTCTTGCCTCTAACATCATAAAATTAAATATGAAGAGGAAAGAAAAAACAAGTTAACGGGATTCCTGTGAAATTTCTCAGAAACAACAAAGCGGTACGGAACTTTTGAGCACTATAAAAACTTAAGTTAGTCCCAGCAGTCAGCAAGGACAACATGCCTAAGAAGCTTCATATCTCATGAATGTTTCTTGGGCTGTTCTTTCACGAATTTTGATCCCTTACACTTCCAAACAAAATCATCGAACGTCTCTCTCTTTCTGATGTTGATATTCTCCTGCTCATTAATAGGTTGTCTTTTAAATTCCCATTATTGGATCCAAATTTGGTTATTCATGCAAATGCAGTCGATTAGCTAGGGACTAGACTATTCATATAAGGGCACTTGCTAGCCAATTTGTCTCCATGAGCATATTTTTCTTGAGACCATTACAAAGAACCTAAAGTCGTGGGAAAACGTTGTTCGTCTACGCA
>Ga0325410_1003375_pt1 | contig 18009 bp, 5 predicted proteins | sample PopdelMetagenome_16_FD_206182 | JGI IMG/M metagenome (GOLD analysis project Ga0325410, IMG submission 206182) | Populus deltoides microbial communities from Bellville, Georgia, United States - Xylem-PdIQD-R3 | ecosystem: Host-associated > Plants > Phyllosphere > Stem > Wood/Secondary xylem... | reverse complement strand
GAGAGAGAGTTGATGGAAAATAATGAAAAGAGTGGTTGATTCAATTTTGACTGAAAAAATGGTGTTTCTTTTGACGAAAATAGTGTCATTAAAATGTTTTTAAGTTTTCATATGGGCTGAGAAAATAGATGGTGGTGGAGAGAGAGTTTTTCACCGGATTGGTTTTGTGTTTTTAGGCCTTTTTTTATATGATAATTTTATTTTTCCAGTTTCATAGGGGTTTATTAGGTGTTTTTATGCAAAAAATAAATTAAAAATAGATTTTTAGACCTAAAAACACATCTGATTTTCCAGTCATTTCTATGGTGGTTGAATTCTGAAGAGGTAAGTGTCGGTTGTATGTTATTATAGGCAACCAGTGGCTTGCTTTTTTCTATAAAAAAAAAGCCAACAAAAAAATTAAAGCGGCTTAGGCACACAGGCCTATTTACCCTAGACCCACACGTCTAGACCTTTTTATTTTAAGGCTTAAACACACTACGCCACCCTAGCCCGTGCCTAGCCTAGCCTTTTATTGTAGTATCTTTCTACTTTTTTCTAGTTAATTTTTCTTTTTAATTTGGTACTTTTCATTCTGTTGGTTTAAGGTTAGGGTAAATGGTTTGTCTTGGTTAACTTTGAGAAAGTTTGTTAAAATGTTTTAAAAAAAGTTTTTTATTTATTTTACTCTTAAATATTGAGTTTTTGTTGATTTTTTTGTTGATTTTTTCCCTTAATTTCATCATTCAACTTTGAATTTTTGTTTAGTTTTTTCGTTGATTTTATTTTTTTAATTTTATCTTTTAATATTTAGTTAATTAAGAATTAAATTTCATAATTTGTTTCAGCTCGTTTTCTGCAAGGTTATCACAATTTCAAACAAATATCCTGACACTAGGTTGATGCTTGATTTTATGAGCGTTTATTTTTGTTATCATATGGTTAAATAAAAAAATAGATTAAAAAAGTTGTTAAAACAAGTGAAATCTATAACCTAGGTTACGTATTTGATGGATGAATCCAGTTTGATCCGAGTCAATTACATATGTTGTTGTCTCAATAATTTTTTTTTTTAAAAAATATATTTTAAATATATTTTTAAAAAATTCTCTTACCAGTAAAAACATGTTAACATTTTTTTTTTAATATTAAGCTTATTCGGAGGAAGGTAACAGTACACCTTTTTTGTGGGTTAAACATCAATTGGGGAAGCCTTGCCATCCTCTTATAAAATTACACAAATATATTAGAGGAGGCCAAAAATGACAAGAGGAACATTTACCCTTTTAAGTTAAAACCAAACACAACTTTGTATATAAAAAAATTGATATATTAATAAAAATACTTTGAATTATATAATATTATTAGGAAATAACAAACTACTAATATAAATAAATACATAGAAAATAATCATTAGCATATAAACTACGGATAATAAACTAGTTCCACTACAAGGTTTGCATTTTGAAGCTTCAATTTCCAGTTGTAACTCTGCCATCGATCATGGTAGAATAACTTAAGAGGCATATAAAAAGGCTGTCACTGTATCAAATAAGAACATAGCCTTTGAAAATAGATGGATTGAACTGGAAAGGTCTAGTGTAGGAATTTTTTTCAAAATACATCTGAACTCTTCAAACAAAGATTATAGACAGAAACTTTAGAGTCTCATAAGATTAGTCGAGGTGTGCATAAGTTGACACGGATATCCATGGTTAAAAAAAAAACCATGGACAAGAGATGATTTTTTTTTTTTTGGAATTGAAAGATTCCTTCCCTTAATGTGTTATGCACAAAAATTAACTAAGAAGAGATAATTCTAGGACAAGCACAATGAACCATACTTAATTGCAGATCAAACTCAGTAAACATCCAAATTTATGTAAATTTTGAGTTGTTTTAGATCTGTATAGATCAAAAGTGGTAGCAGGCTTGTGTTTTGGGCATGATTAATCCAGGTATAGTGAGCATCAATCAATGTGGGAAATTAGAAAGCAAAAAAGGACTCTATATACTATAAGATCCTTAAAATAAAGAATGGATCAACATAGGTAATTAAAAGGTACAAAGGAATCTATATGTTACAACATCCTTAAAACAAAGAATGATATAGATTGAAATAAAAATTACCTTTAATTCTCTATTTAAAAAAGGATACTAGACAGAAAAAGAGGATATAAAATATCATTCAATAAATCAACAACAACAACAACAATTATACTACAATTTAGAGTCCTCAAAACCCGCCTAGTTACATGTCTATCAAGTAGTTTGATAACCTTGTAGGCTAATAAACTCAACAGGTTTGTAACTTTACGTAGGATGATAAACTTGTAGGATGATAAACTTATAGGCAGATAAATTCAATAAGCTTGTAGCTAGCAAGTTGATAACCAATAGACTTTCAATAGTAAACTTGTAATTGTAGGCTTGTAACCATAGTTATTAAACCCGGCTCGGGGGTTGACCCGGCCAAGGAGGCGGATCTCGGGTTTCATGGGTCAACCCGAAAAAATTAAAAAAAATTAAATTTTTAATATTTATATGAAAAAATCCATGTAAATATAGGCTATACATATTATAAATAATGAAATTTAAAAGAATATTTAAAAAACAATTATCCCATATTAAAAAGATATTATATTAAGCTTTTAAGTTAAAGTATTTAAACCAAAAAAGTTTCTTATCCTACATTGAAAAAACATAGTTTTTTTTTTCTTGTGAACATAGAGTATATATACTAATGGGTTTCAAATCTCACATTGAAAAAACATAACTTTTTTCTTGGGAACATAGAGTATATATACTAATGAGTTTCCAATTCCACATTGAAAAAATATAGCTTCTTTCTTGGGAACATAGAGTATATATACTAATGGGTTTCAAATCCCACATTAAAAAGATACTATGTTATCCTTTTAAGTTGAAGTATTTAAACCAAAAAGTTTTTTATCCCACATTGAAAAAATATAATTTTTTTCTTGGGAACATAAAGTATATATACTAATGGATTTCAAATCTCATATTTGAAAGAAAAAAACCGGGTCTTGGTCGGGTCTCGCCTGGGTCACCCGGGTCACGGGTTGACCCGCCGGGTCGACCAGGTTTGAACAGGTCATTGCACTGATCGGTCTTTTGACAAACCCGAACCGGTCTAGCCCCCGGGTCCCGGATCGACCCGCCGGGCTGGTCCGAGTTTAATAACTATACTTGTAACTAGTAGGCAATAGTTTTCATAATCATAAAACCCAAGAATATGTTCCTTATCAAAAATCTTCATTGCATGGTTATACTCATATTAAGAACAATTCCATGATTGCAAGTTTTATTTGCAATAAACTTCCCTGTTTTTTTGAATTTCATTTATCTTTATGTACTTTCATTGAGTGATTGATTCTTAAGTGTAGAATTAATTTCTACATATAAATTAAATATAAAATCTTAAATCAGTATTTAAATTTTACAATTTCAATTTATTCATAGATATGGAATTGTTAATTGACTGTAAGTTATAAGTTTCATTATTCAGATTACAGATTAAATTGTTTTACAATAAAAGAAATTGAGTGTTATAAAAGCAAACTAGAGTTCAAATAAAAAATTTCAGAACTTTTGTTCTTTACACCAAACTCAGTGCTCAATTTTAAAATTCAAAATCCTCTTAGTTGAGACAGGTATAAAAAAAACCTAAAACAATGTGCATGACATAAATAATAGAAGCATGCCCTTGTATTCATCTGACCCAAACCTTTCTTTAGGTTTGGCGTATTCATTAATTTGTAACTTTGAGCAGCTGCAAAACAAGAGAAATGGTATTGAAAATTAGGTGTCTTTGCTATGTGCTAAAACTAGGATCTTTATCGGGAGTTTCTGTATTATGTGACTATGGCTTTCAGAGAATGTATTATATATCTTAGATGCGGGTGCTAAGCCAGCTCAAGCAAGAAAATTGGTATTGATCACAAGAACCAAATAACATGTTTAAGCAACAAAACCACTTAAAACATTAGTTGTTAGAAAATTATAGCCAGTTATTTTACAGTAGTTCGATTGCTTAATCATGTTCGTTTCTATGGATTACTAGATAGTTAATTAACCTTAGGGCATGTGACTACTTTGACACTTGTAGGCCCAGATGGAGAGTATTAGCTCGAAAAAAAGACTAAATTTAAGAGATATTGATAACTATTTCATAATTATAATTGATTCTCTCTAGTAAAACAAGTGCTATAACTTATATAAGCATTTGAAATAGACAGTAATTACCATTGGCCAGAAGGAGTGAGATGTTTTCAATCCATAATGGAGATTTGGTTAACTCCAAAGAAGTTCTCATATCAAAAAGGGCATGCAAAGAAGGCTATCACCATATTGAATAAGACATTTGTTAGTTTAATATGTCATGTAGCCAATCAGTTGCTTACATATGCCATTATTATATTCATGTAAATACATATTTATTATTAATCAAGGTATAATTTATCTTTAATATTCATATAATATTAGATTAATAGATCTAATATTTGATTTATGAATCTAAAGCAAAGATAAAGTTCATAAGACAAAAATATTTTTCAAAAGAAATTATAAAGTTGTTATAATTATGAGATTCTTATTACATCAAAACATTATTCCTAAAATTTTCCTAGTCGATGCTATCTTAAATACTGAATATTCATTAGAGCCGTAAGGATTGATACATATTATGTTCTTTCCTTTATGAAAGGAAGCATAGTTGTTCTCATAAGCTGAGGTATAAGAGATACCTAGAACTAATATATAAGTATTTGTCATGAGACATATACGATAAACTAACCCGCATGAGAATTTCATATAGAGATGTCATATGTGTTTATGGAAAGGCTCATGTGACAGTTGTGTAAGTGATCCTTAAACTTGAGATCACTAAGTTATCTTGTTTAGGGAGTGTTATATTTTGATCCTATTACACATTATCTTAGTCAAGGTAACAAATGGGTAAATATTACATATAACATAAACTATATGAAGGTATTTAAGTGATCAAGATAGGATTCATCACCCTAGGTGAATTAGAAAAAATGTTTCACATGTTCTCAAATAGTATTGTTTGTTAAATCCTTGTATAATATTGTGGAATGAGATTTGAAAAAAGTTTCAAATCTTATTTAAATGATAAATGACTATAATGTTACAAACAAATATGATTTGACATAATAGACATATTAAATGCTAAAATGTCTAATGTCTTTCTTAGGTCTATATTGTTAAATCCTGTTATTTTGCTTGATCGAAAGCTTACATTAAAATGGTAAGCTTAAGGATTTTCAACATTGGTTTAATGTCTGTCTTAGGTCCACTAATGAAACAGAATATGTAATATGATTATGGTAAATAAGGATCGAAAGTATTCATTAATGATTTGAATTTCTTATATCTTTCAACATATTTCTCCACTCCCTTTTGTTGTAGTTTATTGAACTCGATCCTTTACCATATCATTTTGACTACCAAACCTCATATAAATTGCCTCAAAGAACTCTTTCCAATTAAATAGGTCATTATCCCCTAACAAGAACCCCTCAAACCAAAACTCAGCTTTTTCTTAGGTGAAAAGAAGCAATCTTCACCTATTGATGCACACAAGTGTAAAGTGCATCTTGATGAATTTTCTACATTTCATCCACCCTTTGAGTTTTGACCACAAGAAATGGGTAGTTCTACTCTTGTTAAGGCCACATTGTAGACTCCTCTCTCTTGATGCCCATATATCTCCCCATGATTGTGGCTTCTTTGTGGAAAGACTAATTCCATTAGAATTGGAATTTTCCCTTTCGTCTTTTTTACTAGTCACGATAGTATTCAGGATGTTCTTCCAATGCCCTTAACTTGTTATGTTCCGTCATTGTTTATTATTGAATAATGAAAGGATGTATTGGTTGGTCAAGAACGAGGATTTGATATCAACTGTTAAGGAATGTCCTTAACAAGTGATCAATAATGAAGTTTCAGAGGAATTTAGAACGAAAGAAAAGAGAGAAACTGTATATATGCAATATGTTATTTCTTGTATTCCACGTTTCTCACAACACTTTATTTATACACTTTCATTTCAACTAACTACCTATCTAACCAACAAAACTAATTGATAACTACTTTCCTAACTAACAATCACGTGTGGAAATTATAGTCTTTTGAGACTGCTTCTGCTGCTAGATCTTCTGCTGCATGATGCATCAGTTGCTGCTGCTGCTGCTGACTTCCTGATTCTATAATATCATTGCTGTAAAAATCCAGCTAAGGGTAATGGGACCCATGCGTTAATTTATGAAACATCTAACATGCATGCGTTAAATGACCTGCAATGTCTGGGTCCTTTAATTCTGAGTAGATTTCTAGCATATCTATAAGATATTCAATCGGGGTTTTCGGGGGTGAGGCTTTGGTTTCGGAGACGGGACCGTGAGGTCTCTTTCATCTGTGCAAGCCAGAGACTATACATAATCTTCGAACATGTGGCGGCGCCTGGCTGAGAGTAGCATGTCTCCGTCTAGGGAAGGGAAGTGGCCGTGCAAGTGCCAGGCTCATGACCAGCCTTGAAAGAACATGAAACCAATACCAATTTCTTTCCTTCTCTAGTAGCTTTACCCTTCTGTTGTTGGACATCTGCTCGGAATTACAAGTGAAAAGATTGTGAATGTTAGGGCAGGAGCATTACATTGATCATCCAAAATGACACTTGACCAGGAGAGAAGAATCCATGCCTTTTCGGAACAAAATCCCCCATGCTCCATCTCAATATTTGGAATTAAAGTCATAGATCGAGATCATATTGGGTGGCGGCTCAGTTTAAGGTAGAAAGGCCTTTCTTACCTATTTATTTCTTTCCCTATGGAGAGTAAAAATAAGAATTATGATTCATTGATGATAATGTTGCTGGATTGGATTCAAATTAGGAGTTGAGAGCATCTAAAGAGATTTATACGATCAGTGCTCTTGGGAAGGCCTGATGTGTAATTTACTATCAATCATAAAAGAATCAAGAAAGAAGGAAAGAAGAGACAGAGTAGGAAGGATGTTATTTATTTTTTGCATAATTCAAAACAACCTATTGGCTATATTTTATAGCCGACTAAACTGAGACGGAAAAAAACTGCCTGCTTAAGAATAGGAAAGCACTAACAATACGAAACTAACAATAAGGAAATATTCCTCCCACTACCTAGTTTCCAGCCATGACCAATAACTAACAAAGACCCATTCCTCATTCACCCCACGTTCATGTCCCTGCACCATGCATTTACCCACCTAGGGATGAACATATCAATTCCCCACCCTTAAGATTCCTTGTCCGCAAGGAATGCAGGATAGGACTTAGCCAATCGGCGTTCATCTTTCCAAGTGGCATCATCAGCTGAGGCGCCTATCCATTTAATGAGAATTTCAACCTTTGGGCGATATTGGCCTTTTTGGATGACTCTGCGATCCAGAACTGTTTCAGGTTGAGGTAGAATGTTGGCTTCATCATTCACAGGAGGAAGCTGAGTAGAGATGGTAGTGACGGGGCCAACATGTTTTTTTAACATGCTAACATGAAAGACATTGTGAATCAAAGACCCCAAAGGCAAAGCCAAACAATAAGCTACTGGTCCAACCTTTTCTGTAATTTGGTATGGACCAAAATACCGGGGTGACAGCTTCAAAGAGCTGCAAAAGGCCACCGAAGTCTGTCGGTAAGGTTGCAGTTTCAAGTATACAAAGTCGCCCACCTCATAGTTAACCTCACGACGCCACTAATCCGCTTGACATTTCATCCGCGCTTGAGCTAAGGAGAGATTCTTTTTTAACTCACATAGAATGGCATCTCGATTACGCAAATATCCATCCACAACCTGTACATTGGAAGTTCCAGGGACATACATCAAGAAGTTTGGAGGTGGAACGCCATACACTGCCTCAAAAGGTGTCATTTTGGTTGCTGAATGGACTGAGGTGTTATAGTTAAATTCTGCCCATGGAATCCAGTCAATCCATTTGCGTGGTTGGTCCTCTGCAAAACACCGCAAGTACTGCTCCAATACGCGATTAATCACCTCAGTCTGCCCGTCTGTTTGAGGGTGATAACTTGAACTCATGCATATCTTAGTGCCCTGAAGCCGAAACAGTGTATGCCAAAAAGAACTAATGAATACTCTGTCCCGATCACTAACTATGGAAGCTAGAATTCCATGCAGCTGGATTATGTGAGAAACGAAGGCTTGTGCAACCGTGACAACTGTATATAGATGTTTCATGGGAATAAAATGTGCATATTTAGACAAACGATCAACAACCACCATAACCACCGTATGACCACTAGATGGTGGCAACCCTTCAATGAAATCCATGGATATGTCAGTCCATACTCTGTCAGGAATTGATAAGGGCTGAAGTAATCCAGCAGGTCCCATGGAATCTGTCTTGTATCGCTGACAAACATCACAACTTCGTAAAAATTCTTTAACTGTGCCACGTATTTGTGGCCAAGAGAAGCTTTGTTTGAGTCGGGATAGTGTTCTATGATAACCAAAATGTCCTCCTATAGGAGAAGAATGACATTCTGTAATGATATCTTGAAGTAAAGAGGAAGTGGGACTCAAATAAATCTTACCCTTTTTGAACCAAACTCCATCTCGGTATAAAAATGCAGCAGTGGGAGATGTACTGTCAGCCAAAGTTGTAAAGAATGGATCATGTGCAACTTCATGTTGAAGCTTCTGCTACCAATCAACATGTGGAGTAAAGATGGATAGAAATTGACATTCAGTTACCCGTGAGAGAGAATTAGCTGCCTAGTTATCAACTCCTTTCTTGTACTCGATGATATAGTCATATCCCATAATCTTTGGTAACCAACGGGTCTGAGCTGGTGTAGTAATGCGCTGCTCCAACAAATATTTGAGACTTTGTTGGTCTGTACGCACAATGAATGGTTTGCCAAGCAAGTAGGGTCTCCATTTCTTAATGGATTTCACAATTGCTAACATCTCTTTTTCATATGTGGAGAGAGTTAGGGTTGAACCTTTAAGAGCCTCGTTATAGTAAGCTATGGGACGATTGTTTTGAGAAAGCATAGCTCTTAGGCCAACTCCATAAGCATCACACTCAATGACAAACGGCTGTGTAAAATCTGGTAGAGCCAAAACTGGAGGAGATGTCAATGCTTGTTTCAAATCGTTAAACGCCTTTTCTGCCATGTCGTTCCATTTGAAACCATCTTTGGATAACAACTGGTTGAGGGGAGCAGCAATGGTACCAAAATTCCGAATAAATTTTTGGTAGTACCCGGCTAAACCCAAAAATCCTCAAACCCCTTTAACTGTGGTTAGAGTAGGCCATTCCAGAATTGCTACAATTTTGGATGGATCGACAGAAACCCCTTGTTCTGATATAACATGGCCTAAATAATCAACTGAAGTAACCCCAAACCTGCATTTAGACTCCTTTGCAAATAAACTGTTAGTAGACAAGATCGTCAAAACAGTGTAGAGGTGAGTTAAATGATCCTCCCAAGATTTTGAATACACCAAAATGTCATCAAAAAAGACAAGAATGAATTTCCATAAATGAGAACGGAAGAGATCATTCATAAGACCTTGGAAGGTTGCAGGTGCGTTAGTAGGTCCAAACGGCATGACAATAAACTCGTAGTGGCCTTCATGCGTCCTAAATGCCGTTTTAGGAATGTCGTCTTCCTGTACTCTGATTTGGTGATAGCCCGCACGAAGATCAAGCTTGGAAAAAAATTTAGCTCCATGTAATTCGTCAAGAAGTTCATCGATGACTGGAATAGGATATTTATCATTAATGGTAAGATCATTTAGAGCTCGATAGTCTATGCAGAAACGCCAATCCCCATCTGCTTTCCTGACTAACAAGACCGGTGAAGAGAATGGGCTATGGCTGGGGCGTATGAACCCTGCGTGTGGTAGCTCTTTTACCATCCATTCAATCTCGGACTTTTGATAATATGGATATCTGTAAGGTCTTACACTGACTGGCTGGACGTTGGGCTGCAACATAATTTGATGCTCATATGATCGTTTAGGTGGTAAGGATGTAGGAGGGTTGAAAACGTGAGAGAAGTTGGATAAGAGTTGGGTTATTTCAGAGGGGTGTGAATTTGGTTGGGTAATGAAGCCTACTAGAATGATAACAAAGAATTGGCTAGAGACGTACATAGTATTGAACTCCTTCTCTGTCAAAACTTGTAGGCCGGATTGTTTCAACCCTTGAAACACACATAAATTTCCATCTTTTTTGAAAGACATTATGAGTCTCTTATAATCTGTCTCCACCGGACCCAGTGTCACAAGCCACTGCACTCCCAACACTACTAGGCACACTGCTACTGGAAGAATAAAGTAATCTGCTGTAACAATCTGTCCTTGTATCATGATGGTGAGTGATGGACACAACCCTGTGCAATCTATCTTCTCCCTGTTTGCTACTGTCACCTGGAATTTTTTATTAGGAATCATAGGTAACTCATATTTGTGGACTATGGACTGATCAATAAAGTTGTGTGCTTCCACCGTCTATCAATACCATGACTTCTTTGCTCCTCAATCTTCCCATCACTCGAAGGGTTTGAGGATGAGCCGTACCTGCAATTGCATGGAAGGAAATTTCAGGAATAGCTTCTTGGTCCTCTACCGCTGGTAGTATCTCCGATTGTTCCACAGACTCCTGATCCTTTGCATCACAAATCATGAATAATTGGGGTCATTGGCAGCGATAACCCGGAATGAATTTCTCATCACAATAGTAACATAAACCTTTTTCTCGCCGTTCTCGTGCTTCCTAGGTGGAAATACGTCTAACATTTGATGTAGGATTCATGTTCTGCAGTAAATTTGGTGGAGGTTCAAGCACCCCGACCGTATTACTCATGCTTGTTTTTGTTGTAGCTGCGGTTGGTTGGATGCAGAAAGGGTGTGTTAACTTCTTTTGAAGTTGGTTTCGTTCTTCAATCAACCTTGCGACACCGATGGTATTTGATAATGTGGTTGGATGCTTAATCTTGACATCCAAGCAAATGTCATCTCTTAGACCTGCAATAAAACAGCCGATAAGAAAGGTTTCTAGAAGGCCATCAACTTGATGGGAGAGTTTTTCAAACTCTTCTTGATAGGTTGCAATGGTAGAAGTTTGTCGCAGTCTTGAAAGAGCTTCAAAAGGGTCTTCAAAATCAGTTGGACCAAAACGTCAAAGAATGGCTTTGGTGAATTCTTCCCATGTTAATGGTCCCTAGAATTTAGTCATCCATCGATGCCATTGTAAGGCTATTCCCTCTAGATGGAAGGATGCAAGTGGCACTCGTTGGACAGGTGGAACATTATTGTACTCAAAATACTGCTCAGATTTGTTAATCCACCCCATAGGATCTTCCCCACTGAATTTTGAAAAATTCAGTTTAAGTGAAGATTGATGGTTTCCTGAGTTGTGACCTGATGATTCAGCAGGGGCAAATGGGTTCAACTCTGGAGGATTCATTCTTGGACTCCTGGAGACGCGTAAGGCTTGTAACTCAGTCAGTATCATTTGTAAAGTGCCATACACCTAATCGAAGTTAGATTCGTGTCTAGCCAAAGCTTCATTGACCTCATTGCAGAACTCAGTATTAGATTTTCCTCTGGTATCCATGTTGTAACCAGGCTCTGATACCAATTGATGTGTAATTTACTATCAATCATAAAAGAATCAAGAAAGAAGGAAAGAAGAGACAGAGTGGGAAGGATGTTATTTATTTTCTGCACAATTCAAAACAACCTATTGGCTATATTTTATAGCCGACTAAACTGAGAAGGAAAAAAATTGTCTGCTTAAGAATAGGAAAGCACTAACAATACGAAACTAACAATAAGGAAATATTCCTCCCACTACCTAGTTTCCAGCCATGACCAGTAACTAACAAAGACCCATTCCTCATTCACCCCACGTTCATGTCCCTGCACCATGCATTTACCCACATAGGGATGAACATATCAAGGCCTCAACATTGTTCATGCCAAAAAAAATTAGCACGGCCGCAAATGTTGAAAACATGCCCGTGTAAGCCATATCACAGTATAAACCGGAGTAGTAAAATTGAATCAATTTAATATATTATTATTTTAATTAATTTAAAAAAATATCAATTTTAATAATTATTTTTAGAAGTTAATTTGTTTTTACTTGCCATTCAAGTTTTTTTTTAATCTACAAGTCTAATCTTTGTTTTCTTCATAATATTTTAGCCCTTCAAGTTTATTTTGTTTTATTTTTGAAATCACTATATTAATAAAGTTTCATCGAGACAACTCAAACATAATTTCATTTGAAACTTAGGTACTTAGCAAGCAGTTTTAGGAGTTTTCAGGTTTGATTCATTAAAACAAGTTGAACAATATTAGAAATTTTAGTCCAACTTGCAATATAGCATGAAAAGTAAAATAGTTATTATACATTATATTATAAAATATTATATATAAAAAAACAAAAAAACTAAAATAGCATCCTTGTTCATAATTCAGTGTGCACACACTCAAAAAAATGTATTTGTTTATGGCTCATTTTTTTCTTTTTGGTCCCTATAGTTTGTAAAGTTTACAATTTGGTCATTAAACTTTATTTCATTTTAATTTCATCTTTTAAATTTATGTTTTCATGGTTTCATGTGCTTAAATATGTTTTGATCAGTGTTCTCTTGACCTAATGTGTTTTAAATATTTCAAAGTTAAATTAACAATTAATTTTACAAAATAAAGTTTTAATTCTTAAGAAACAAATTAAAAAATAAAGAAATGGAGAAAAAAAAAATAAAAGCCTTCTCCACAAAAGGTAGATAAAAGTTTCATTTCATGTCTCAATTTTTAAATTTCTTTTCTTTCATCTCTATTCTTCTAAAGTTGTTATATTTTGATCTAAAATTTTAATTTTATCATGTTTCAATCTTTAAAAATGGAGATATAAGAGAAAAAATCATCGAAAATGTTGAGTAAAGAGAAAGTTCTCATGTGACTGGTTTTTTGCCACTAATAACTTTAATTTTAGTATTTATAGATTTGATTTTAATATAAAAAAATATAATGGAGATGATTTCTATCTTTAATGATTAAAAACAAAAAGATATAAGCCAATAAAAGTTTTTTTTTCATTTTGATTTTGAATTTGAGGTATATTGGAGGGTGTTTAGGGATTTTTGAACTCTCTATTATGATTTTTAAGTGAAAACAAATAAAATATTAAGTTTTTAGAATCCAAATATATTGAATTTTGATTTTTCAATTACCTCTAGTAAAGAACATAGCAATGATATGTCGTCCACCTGCTTGAGATAAACAGGCCAGCGAATGTCGTATGCCTGCTTTAAAAAAAAAAGGCGCTTAAGCCTTGTCTTCTATGCCTGTATTCCTAGACCGCGTGCTTTACCTTTTACCTTTTTTTAATTTTTTATTTGTTTTTATAATAAAATGTTTTTTAATTGGTATTATTATGAAGAGGTTTAAAAAATATCCAATTATGCTTTATTTTTTAAAAACAAGGTTGCATCTTTTATGGTATAATTTTTTAAAATTATTTATATTAACCTAATAATGTAATTTAAAAAAATGTAAAAATAAATTTTTTTAATATTTTTTATCTTAAATTTTATATTATTTTCTTAAATCAATTATTTTTTATTCTCTTATACTTTAGCATCATAATTATCGTGACATTATTTTTTTTAATAAAATTTGCTTATCATATGAAAAGCTTGTATTTAAAAAATTATTTTTCTAATAAAAAAAGTTATGTTTTCACTAGAAAAAAAATAAAGGAGGGTTATGGATTAGAAAAGATATTTTTTTCTTATTATTTAAATCATTTAATTTCTTGCTAATGTTAATTTTAATTGTCTTAGGTTTTTTTATAAAAAAAACCATGCTACTTAAAAAAAATTTCATCATAACAAAAAATTACATTGATAAGAAAATAAAATTTTGATTAAAAAATATGTTTTTCTTATTAATTTAAATCATATAAATTATTAAAAATATTCATTTTAATTACAATAAAACTTGATAAAAATAATTTTCTTAGATCGCGGCATAAGAGCACAGCTGGGCATAAGAGCACAGCTAGCCTGATTTATTACAAGGGTGTCGGTTTTGCTCTCTGACCCGTTTAATATAAAAATTGAAAATATTTTTAGTTTAAAAATATATTAAAATATTTTTTTTATTATTTTTAAAAATTTATTTTTAATATCAGCACATCAAAAATTCTAAAAATACTTAAAAAATTAAATAAAAATATTTGAATTTTCTTCAAAAAAAAAAAAAAAAAACTCTTAGGAAATATGCTACCAGGTGCTTAAGAAATAAGAACTCATGTGTCCTTCTAGGTGCTTTTTATACTGTTGGTAAATCCTAAAACCGTCGTTTTCAGTGCAGCTCCAGACATCACATGCTACAATGTCTTCAGATAGGTAAGATCTCTCAAATCTCTTCAGATCCAAATTAATCTGTCGGTTCCCAACCACACAAATAGAACGATGTCGTTTGATAAACAATACAGTGATTGCCCTTCAATTGTCATCTGGTGCTCTCTCTCTCTATTTTATGCTGCAACTTTCTCTTGCCTGAGATTTGGTCCGATGGATCTGTCTCATCATGACGATCCATATTCTTGAACTTAGATCATTGACAGAGTTTGATATCTTGATGGGAGCCACAAACATGGAAGAAGAGTGTGAAGGAGAGAACAAGTAAATAGGAAGGAGAGCATCGGCACATGCAAATCACTATGGCATTTAATGAGTGATGACCCTTTAAAGGCTGAAATGAAAAAAAAATAGTAGGACCATGTACTCACATGGGCAAGATGGAGACGTTAAAAGCACCAGATTTCTGAAAAAGGACTTGGAGAAGCTACTCATAGAACCTCCGTTTGTTTATAGAAAAATTGTTTTTTTTTTAAAGTAAATTTTGAAGAAAGTGAATTTAGAACCTCTGTTTGTTTATAGGAAAGTTGTTTTTTTTTTTAAAGTAAATTTTGAAGAAAGTGAATTTTTAGAAAGTGAATTCCGGGAAAGTATTTTCTAATATTTGATAGTATTATGGAAAATAAACTGGAAAACACTTTCCAGTGTTTGGTTATGTTATGGAAAAGAAACTGGAAAATAATTTATTAATGAATTAATTTTTTTTTTAAGTTTATCTAATATATATAAAATATTTAATATAAATATTTAATCACTTACAATAAAAGAATGAAATCTAAAAAGTATAATGATGAATTTTTTTATAATATATATTTATACATAGCTTATTTTATAAAATATTATTATATATGCCATATCATATTATATAGAAATAAGCTTGTGAAATATTTTTTAAGTAAAACCTATTACTATATTTTTTTCAATTTTAAAAGCTTAAAATAAGTTTTTTTTTCATATGAAGAAAGCCAAAATAAATTATGCTCAAAGAAGCTGACAATATACAATTCATAAGTTCACAATGATCAATAAGATCAATCATTTTAATTCTTAATAATGTGATTATCGAATAATTAAATAAACATAAGTTTCGAAAATCACCTCGTATGCGGCAACACAACACACGATCGAGTTCTTGGCTAGGTTCAATTCTATTCTATTTTGATTTGTTAGTTATAACCATGGAGATTGTTGAGTTCAAGCAGTAATAGGTAGGCAAGGCTGGTCCATAATATTTGTGTGATAAAAAAACTAATCAACCCAATTATCAGTTATAAATTAAACACATAATTTAGAGGAACAATACCTTACTTAGAGTTGTATTTCATTATATTTCATTATATTATTAAACACATAATTTATAACTAAATTATAAATATAATATAATTAGTTCTCATGATCTATGTAGTGTTCTATTACAACCACATGAACAAACTACAACAGCCTTTATAACAAAACCCCACCGTTTTCTCTCGCCTATCTCTAACTCTCTCCCATAACTAATTAATCATCTCATTCGGTTTCATTCCCCTGTCATTCCTATCATCATTCGGTTTCTCCTCTCATCCGGTTTCATTCCCATCTCACTCTCATCTCATTCAGTTTCTCATTCTTATCAATCCGTTTCTATCATTCAGTTTCTCATGCCCCTCTCAATCAGTTTCTCAAATTCCCCTCTAATTCCCCTCATTCAGTATCTGAAATCCCCCCATTCCCCTCATTCCCCTAGGTTTTCTCGTCTCACTGTTCATTCTCTATCGCCTATCATTGATCGTTCTCTCTCGGTTGTCTCTCTTCCCCTGCTCGCTCTCGGTTCTCTCTAACCATTCCCCTGTTCTCTGAAGAAGCAGGACACCATCACAGATTCAAGGGGCAGGACACCATCACCATTCCCCTATTCTCTCTCTCTCGGTTCTCTCTTGCCTATCACTGATTTGCTTCTCATCCCCAGTTCTCAACCCTCTTTCACCCGACAGTTTCCCCTCATGTTTGCATCACTCTCTTTGTGCTGGATCCGGTGCGGGGAAACAGGGTAAGGGCTGGTTGGGTCTTGTTTGGGGATTTTTATTTCTCTAAAGCAGCTGCCGAATGTGCAAGAAACAATGGGGTTTTTATGGCTTGATTGTGATGCAATTGGTTGGGTTTTTCTGTGAGCATTTTTTACTGTGACGAGGAGATGAAGAAGAAAACTGGGTATAGGAAAAAAATTGGCAAACAAAGAAAAATACAGGACAGACAAATTAAACAGCAAAAATATATAGTGTTTGGACAGAGATGCAGAGAGGAGTTAGATTGTTTTATCAGTAAAGATAGGAAAGTGTTTTCCTTTTGACAAGGAAAGGAAAACACTTTCCTGCGGGTAAAGTAAGCTATTTTTGTTGACCGGAATTAATTTTTCTTTGATCAAGTTTTCGGATAATTGCCAAACATTGAAAAATAAAGAAAGTGAATTCCTGCAATTCACTTTCTTTGAAACAAACAAGACCAAAGTTACACTCACGAGTTTCTGTCTTTGTTGGGCATGGTAGAAGGTAAATGATAGGCCTGCCATGCTCTTCAGGCAAAGATAAACCCCAGAGAAAATGCTGGCGAAAGGGTACTGGTTCGATCTTTTTTGCTGCTTAATGGCTATTAATTGTATCGCGAGCTTTTAGTTTTGGGAGATGGAAAACATTTATCTAGTAGTTGGTATTGGTAACTGTACCAAATATGCACGACCATGGACCAGGTTTGTTGGGTGCAAACCATCCCATAATAAAAGCAAACAGGTGACTGACTACCTAAGAGATGCAATAAAATGGGGATTAAAGATGTAACCAGCGACACTTAAAAGAAAGACATCTAATATGAAGATTAAAGGAGTAACCAGCAACACTTAAAGAAAGACATCAAATACGGTTTCAGGTTCGAGTAGTCCTATGATTGTTAATATAATGGTCACTTAAAATTTACATAATTGTTAATTTCAAGTTGTAGAATTAATCGATATATGTATGAGTTAACCTGAATACCAATATTAATTAAAAAAAAAAACCTAATGCTTTTTAAAGGAAAGAAAAGAGGAAAGCAGCAGTAGAGGAATTTAAACTAGTATGAAATTTGGGACCCTTTTTTTGAAAGCAATGCATGAAGTGGCTGTGATAGACTAGAATTGACGTAGCTTAAATTTATGATGGTGTTTTGAAATTAACAATGTAGTTGTTGGACAGAAATGGTCATTTATTGTATACCGTACGTTGCTCCATTTCTTTCCACTTTACACGCTTTATGGATGATCTCTTCATTTTCATGTTTTTCTTTCTCGTCCTTCGTAGTGAAACCCCACTTCAATATTAAATAAATAAATAATATAATATAAACAAAATTATCATATTAAAATTCTTCTATCAACTCAAGTCTTCAATTTTCATATATATATATATATATATATATATATAGAATTCAGTATTAATTTTAAATATATCTTTCTTGTATAAATTACTGAGTCTATTATATACAATTAAAATATTTAAGATATTTAGTTTTTAATTCAACTTGCATCCTATCAA